>Ga0079995_1058058_pt1 | contig 45690 bp, 36 predicted proteins | sample FaiFalFF_MnMetaG_2_FD_69198 | JGI IMG/M metagenome (GOLD analysis project Ga0079995, IMG submission 69198) | Freshwater microbial communities from Yellowstone National Park, Wyoming, USA - Fairy Falls C (FF_Mn_C) (SPADES assembly) (version 4) | ecosystem: Environmental > Aquatic > Freshwater >... | reverse complement strand
TTCCAAGCGGCATCATCAGGTCCCTTCCACTGAATCGGCAAGTTCGTGTCCGGGGCGATACCCTGACCGTTGGGGCCGCGGAAACGCGGCCAGTGTGCGGCCTGGACGAGTGTACTCGCCAGTATTGCGCTCACGGCCAAATAGACAAGCTGACAGCGCTGGCTCCGAATCATCATTTTGCTTCTCCACTAGCTGCAGGTGGGACTGAGCAGGCAGGAAGGCGGGGTTCACCGCTCGACGGCATTGTACCACTCCGCCCAGCGGTTGCCAGTACCCGTTGTAAGCGAGACAGCCATCACCGGTTTTCGATTCTGGCCCGTGGACAACTCGACGAATCTTGTCCTGGTGATTATCGTAACGTTCAGCGGCATTTGCTATCGTGAGCCAACGGCTCCGCTTTACTGACGCAGCCGATGCACGTGAAGCCGCACGCTGAAGCTCACATGGCACACGTGGCCTAGTGCGAAGCCAGCTCAGATGGGGGGCAATCCGTGAAAACTCTCCGTGGCATTATCCCGCCGGTAGCTACTCCGATGCAGGACAACGAAGACCTGGATTTGCCGCGATTGCGCTGGTTCCTGGACTACCTGATCGAAAATGGCGTGCATGGTGTGTTCGTGTTGGGGACGAATAGCGAGTTTTATGCACTGAGCGAAGATGAAAAACAGGCTGTCATGGCCACGGCTGTCCAGCACGTGCGTGGTCGAGTGCCCGTCGTCGCAGGAGTTGGGGCAGAAACCACCCGAGAAGTTTTACGTCTGGTGCGCCTGGCCGAACGCGAACAGGTGGACGCTTTATCCATCATTACGCCCTACTTTATCAGCCCGAATCAGCAGGAGATTTACCAGCATTATCGTCGTATCGCCGAAAGCACTTCTTTGCCCATTATGCTGTACAACAATCCAGCGACCTGCAACGGTTTGCGAATCGAACCGGATACCCTGGCACGCCTGGCCGAATTACCCAATGTGATTGGCGTGAAGGATTCTAGCGGGGATTTGCAGAACACAATGGAATACCTGAGGATGGCACCGGCACGATTTGCGGTGCTGCAGGGGCGCGACACGCTGATCTACTCCAGTCTCGACCTGGGCTGCAAGGGTGCCGTCCCGGCATCGGCCAATGTAGCGCCACGTTTGTGTGCCGAAATTTACGATGCTTTTACGCGAGGAGACCGAGAAGCGAGCCAACAAGCCCAGTGGCGACTGAATCCGGTACGGTTGAGTCTTGGCCTGGCCACTGCCCCTGGCGGAGTCAAAGCCGCTCTTATGCTTCTGGGAAAACCTATTGGCCCGTGCCGTTCTCCCGTTACTTTCCCCAGCGGCGAAAAGTTGGAACAGATGCGGCGGATTCTTGTGAGTGCTGGGTTATTGTCCGAATAGCGGTCAGCCAAAAGCAGGCACAATACGTTACCGTTTGACTCTTCCTGCGTGCTACTGATTGGGCTTGCGGACAATTTTCAGGATGCGGTGGTTGGAAGAATCGCAGATGTAAATTTCGCCGGTCTCTGGGTGGACAGTTACTCCGTGCGGGCGATTGAGCTCCACCTGCTTCGGGTCTCCCCCGAGTCCTGATGCACCGCGTTTGCCACACCCGGCCACAAGTGTGACCTGTTCACTGCGAGGATCGTAACGCACGATCCTGTGGTTCTCAGTATCCGCGATGAGAATGCTGTCGTCCCGGTCCACGCACAGATGTTTGGGGCCGTTGAAGCCGGCCTGCAGTGCTGGGCCCAGAGCGGCGCCTGGCTTTCCCGTCCCGGCAACCGTGCGGATAGTGCCGTCTGGCAGCACGACCCGCAAGGCATGCCCTCCACGTTCCAGAATCCAGATACGTCCTGCGCGATCCGCAACCGCCGCCCGCGGATCGACAAGGGGTTGCTGGACTGCGGGTTGTCCGTCCTGCGGAACGCCCCGGTGACCGTTTCCGGCAATCGTGCGAATCTTGCCAGTGCTCAGGTCAATTTCCCGAATGCGGCGATTGCCCAGATCGGTAACAATCAACCGCTTACCGGCCGGATCGAGGGCAACGCAATACATCTGGTTGAACTGTGCCTGACTGGCTGGGCCACCATCACCTGAAAATCCAGCTTTACCGTTCCCGGCAAGCGTGGCCACTGTCTGCTTCTTCGGATCGTAAACACGAATGCAGTGATTGAATGTATCGGCGATAAAAATGGTGCCATCCGGAGCGATGGCCAGATTGTGTGGGCCACGAAACAAAGCCTCGTGAGCTGGAATTACGCCGCTTTCGAAACCGGATTTGCCTTCCCTACCGGCCAGAGTGGTCACCCTGCCCTGGCTATCTATCATCCGCAAACGGTGTCCCGGTTCCATTTCCACAAAGTATGCGTTTCCTCCATGAAATTCGATGCCGAAGGGTTCGATCAGCTTAGCCCGCTTCGCAGGGCTACCGTCTCCACCAGTGCCTCCGCCTGCCACAAGGACGATTTCATCCGCCCAGATAGTGCAAACCGATACAAAGAACCCACAGGCCACAATTATCCTGCGCACGGTTTCCTCCTTCAGCTGGTCAGCCACTCCACTCGCCGTGGGGCAAATTGTCGCCGGTAGTCGAGGCGGTTGACCTTCGGATGCCACTTTGTAAGCGGCAGGCTTCATCATAGCAACCCACTTGCCAAAGGACTATTAGGTAGTATGATGGAACATCCATCCGCCCACTGGCTAGCAACTCGGTCGGCTGTGTGGCAGGTTGATAATCAATCTCGGAGGGGATTCCGACGATGGTAAAAGCTCTAGGAAAAGGACGGACGCTCTTTTCTCAACGCTGGCTCTGGCTGATGGTGGCGTTCACGGCTATCGGCCTGATGGGGAGCTTTTCTGAACATAGCGAAACCAAGTGGCAACCTTTCGGCTTTTTGACCGACCCCGAATATAGCACGATGGAACGCATTGCCCTGATTGCCAACGTAGTTATTGCGCTGGCTGGTTTGGGCTACGCGCTCATGCTGGTCAACGAAGTTTACAGTGCCCCGACCGGTACGACGCGGATGCAGGAAATTGCACGCGCTATCCGTGAAGGGGCGGACGCTTATTTGTTCCGGCAGTTCCGCACCATTCTGCCACTGATCGTGGTGATCACGGCATTGCTCATTATTACCAAATGGCCGTTCGACAAAACTCCAGGTACTGCGGATTATGTCGAGCAACTACACATCGCATTTGGCAGGGGCATCGCCTTCCTGATGGGTTCGTTATTTTCGTGGACGGTCGGATTTGTCGGTATGCGTCTGGCTACCGCGGGCAATTTACGGGTGGCAGCTGCCGCTCGGGAAAGTTTCGGCAAAGCGTTGCAAATCGGTTATCGTACCGGAACAATTACCGGCATGCTCACGGACGGGCTGGGACTTTTGGGCGGCTCGCTGATCTTCCTCTACTTCGGAGAGAAGGCCTACGAGGCCCTGCTCGGTTTCGGTTTTGGCGGAACGTTGCTGGCCCTGTTCATGCGTGTCGGTGGAGGAATCTATACCAAGGCCGCGGATGTCGGAGCGGATCTGGTTGGTAAAATTGAAAAAGACATCCCCGAAGACGACCCGCGCAATGCTGCCACGATTGCCGATAATGTGGGCGACAACGTGGGCGATTGCGCCGGTATGGCCGCGGACATTTTCGAAAGCTACGAAGTCACCATCGTTGCCGCCATGATTCTTGGTTTCGCCAGTTTCGGTCATAAAGGCGTCATTTTCCCGCTGCTGGTGCGGGCCATAGGTGTCTTGGGCAGCATCATCAGCACTTACACGGTTCGGGCTGGGGATAAAGGCGACGTGCAAGCCGCCATGCGTGCTGTCAATCGGGGTTTCTGGCTCGGTTCCCTGATAAGCATTGCCGGGTTCCTGTTGCTGGGATTCTTTTATTTGCGTTTCGATCCCAGCTATCCTCACTGGGAGCGCATTCGCGAATACGAACAGAATCTGCCGGTCTGGGTGACGCTGGGAATTGCTGATCCGCAAACGGGCGTTCTAGACATGCGGCCAGCGTGGACGTGTTTGGTAGGCATTTTGCTGGCGATCGCCCTGAACTTTTGCACCGAGTACTGGACAGGAACGGAATATGCACCGGTGAAGTCCCTGGCCAAAGCTTGCCGAACCGGGCACGCTACCAACATCATCCAGGGATTCGCGGTCGGTTATGAAAGCTCGGTGTGGGCGATTATCATTATCGCGGCAGCCATTCTGGCGTCAGTGCTGGTGTACGCAGGAACCAACCCGATCTTCGTCGCGTTTGGCGTGGCCATGTGCGGAATCGGTATGCTCACCTTGACCGGAAACACCATCAGCATGGATGTCTTCGGTCCGGTGGCAGACAACGCGAACGGTATCGGTGAAATGGGTTACAACCGCGACGAACAGGGACGGCCACTGCCGCCCAATCACCCCGATTACATGCCGCCGGAACAATACAAGCGTGCCCGCCAGATACTTGCCGATCTGGATGCGGTCGGCAACACGACCAAGGCGATTACCAAGGGGATCGCCATTGGTTCGGCAGTGATCGCGGCGGTTTCCTTGTTCGCCAGTTTCATCGCGGTTATGGCCAAGGGAAGCGAAGAACAAATCAACCAGCTGACCATGCAGGAATTTTACGACGGAGCCGCGAAGCTGACTGTCGCCGACCCGTATGTGTTCATCGGCTTGCTGATTGGTGGTGCGGTACCGTTTTTGTTCAGCAGCATGACGATCCGCGCGGTTGGCCGGGCAGCCTATCTGATCGTGCAGGAGTGTCGGCTCCAGTTCAAAGACCCCGATATTTGGGCCGGCACCAAAAAGCCGGATTATGGACGTGTAGTGGACATTTGCACGGCGACTGCGCAAAAGGAACTCGTCGGCCCAGGGTTACTGGCTATCTGTACCCCTATCCTGGTCGGTTTTGTCCTCGGGCCAGTGGCTCTGGGAGGTTTCCTCGCTGGCATGATTTTGGCTGGTCAACTGCTAGCCGTGTTCATGGCCAATGCAGGCGGTGCCTGGGACAATGCTAAGAAGACGATCGAAGACCAGCCTCGTACGCGTCTTACCGGCAAAGGCTCAGAGGCCCACAAGGCCAGTGTTACAGGCGACACGGTAGGCGACCCGTTGAAGGATACCGCTGGCCCGGCCATTAACCCGCTCATCAAAGTCATGAACATGGTGAGCTTACTCACGCTGCCTCTGGCGATTGCTTATAACGTGCGAACCAGCGATAAGCCGCACATAGGACTTCTGGTGAGCTTGGTGGCGGCACTGGCGATTGCCTGGGCCTGGTGGCAATCCAAACGTGAAACAGCACAGATGCGGCAGATGGATGAAGAATTCACTCGCGCGTTAGAAGCCGATCTGGCCACAGCCGAAAATGCTCAGCCGGAACCGGTATCCGAGATGTCGCATTAGCCTGGTCGGTCTTGTGGATTGTCTCGGCTATCAAGCATTCTATCGCACTCTTGTTGGAATGTTGCTTCGGAGTGGCGCCTCCTTGAAGAGGATCACGGGAATGCAACCCTGGCTTCCCAACGTCTTGGGCCTTCCTTAGGAAGATTTGCGCAGCTGCACACTTGACAATGGCGTTCCACCCGCCACAATGTTCTGGTGAGGAGGTGGATGGAATCCAAAATCCCGCGGTACAGGAGGGTGCCAAGATGGTTGGAGCGAGCGTCGCGGCTGTCGGGAGTGTGAGGGAGGCTCTCTTGCGAACCGGTCTGGCATCGTTGCGCGACCTGCAAGTCGAAGAAGGCGCGGAAACGGTAATCGTTACTGGCAAGGTGCCGACTTTTTACTGTAAACAAGTCGCCCAGGAAACGGTGGTTTCTGCGGCCGGGCCCCGACGGGTGGTCATCCGCATTTCCGTAGCGCCAAGCGGAAGTGCAAGCAGCGCCCTCAACGAACCATAACCGGTTGGCCGGACCTTGCAGATTCTCGCAACGCATCGAGTACCTGCATAATTTGAACGGCTTTCTCTGGGGCAGGTTCGGACGAGCGCTTTTCCAGAACCGCGAGCGAAAAGTTGTCCAGCATGGCTGCGATCTGATTGACGCCGCTAATCGCCACCTCCTGCTGCCGGCCATCTGCACGTTCAATGACAAAGGTCGCCGGGTCCGATGGCAACCACATTTCGCGTACCCAGATTCGGCCCTCGGTTCCGACAATTTCCAGCCCTTGCCGAAACGGCAACCTGAAACTGCAATCGAAAATAGCTGCCTTGCCCTGACCAAAATCCAGAACTCCCTGCATTGCCACATCCACCCCGTACATAAACTGAGCCGTGGCGAAGACACGCTCTGGCAATCGCCCAAAAACCCACAGGGCACCGTAAACCGGATAACAACCGACATCCATAGCGCATCCCCCAGCCAGCTCCGGTTGCAGGCGGATGTTGGTCGGTTCGAGTGGCAGCAGAAACGAAAAAGAACCACGTACCAGCTCAACTTCACCGATCACGCCGCGATCTATTTCCTCCCGCAACCGACTGGTGCGCGGGTGATGCGGCCAGAAAAAGCCGTCCATCAAGGCCACACCTTTTCGTCGGCACACCGCCACCATTTGCCGGGCTTCTTCGGCATTAGAGGCGATTGGCTTCTCGCACAGCACATGCTTTCCCGCTTCCGCGGCACGCATCGTCCAGGAAGCGTGCAAACTGTTGGGTAGCGGAATGTACACCGCATCAATATCCTTGTCTTCCAGCAGTGCCTCGTAGCTGGAGTATGATCGGGGAACGCCATATCGGGCTGCCGCCTGTTCCGCTTTCTCCGAGGAGCGACTGGCTATGGCCAGCAGTTCTGCGTACCTGGCTTGAGCAAAAGCCGGAATGACCCGTTCGTTTATCTTCGCCACTCCCAGAATTCCCCAGCGAATCTTGCGTGCCATGCTCATCGTCATCCTCCGCAGGAGCCTGTTTGACTGAACAATACAATACGCTTCAGCATCAGAATGGCGAGTCAGTCATGCCGGAAGACAGCATACGCTTACTCGGACCCTGGGAATGGCAACCTCTGGCCCGTACCGCACTGCGAGCCGACGGCCAGGCGGAAACCCTTCCCGGCGAATTACCACTACCACGACGAATCTGGATTCCGATTCGATCGGCCGATCCCGAAATTACTCATTTTCGGGGGCGTGTCCTGTACCGCCGTTATTTCCACTGGGTGAGCAAACTGGATTACTGGGAGCGGATATGGATTTATTTCGAGTCGGCGGATTATTTCGCGCGCGTTCGGCTCAACGATGTGCTGCTGGGGGAGCATGAAGGCGCCCTGGATCCGTTCACGTTTCCCATCACAGCGTTATTGCAGAAACGCAACTGTCTGGAAGTCGAACTCGAGGTACCGGACACCCCCATCGCGCTTCAACATGCCAAATGGATGCTCCGCGAGACCCCGGCTTGTGTGAACGGCCCGGCTATTCTTGGCGAAGTAAGGCTGGAGGTATTCCATCCGGTTCGTTTTGGGGAAGTTTCGGTGTGGACAGAATGGTCACCCGCACGGGCTCTGCTGCACGTACAAGGCCAAATCCTTGCCGAGGCTGCCAGCGACTGTGAGCTGTACGTCGTTTACGACAATCACACGTTGCATTATCAGCGATTGACCGTGAATGCCGGTCAGACTCCTTTTTCCATCGAGGTGCCCTGCCCGCGAATTTACGTGTGGGACATTCAGGAAGGCCAACCGGCCGCGCTACATTATGTCCAACTGGAATTGGCTGACCGTTCCGTTCTCCTGGACGCTCGCTGTTGTTACGTAGGCTTTCGCTCTTGCACTTGGGAAGAAACTCGGCAGGCTATCCGCCTCAATAAGCATCTGTTGCCGGTGGGCACTGCCCTGCCGATCGTGGATATTCAGACTCCGGTTGCTGAAGGAAAACCATTTGAGTCGGCCGACGAAATTGGGCAGCCCGTTTTGTGCCGTCTGCCATTGCGCGGCGGATATGCTACCGAGCACGCGTTCATCCAACGGGCCCAGCAGCAGGTCTGCCGACTGGTGCAGTTGCTACAACATCATCCGTCTATTCTGGGCTGGGTGGTGCATACCGAGCCACAATTGCACGATGCCCCGCTGGACACCGCGTTGGCGGGAGCTATCCGCCAGCTTGACCCGAAACGGCCTATCTTTATCCAGCCGAACGCGGACTCACCAGAGCTCATCCACGTAGGAGCGTGAACCGATCACGTGCAGGTCATTTTGCCGCCCGTGTCCAAAAGGCCTGACATGCTGGCTGGCGCCTCAGTGAAGTTCGCGTTCGGAACTCGGCTGAGCTAGAGCGTTTTCAGGTACTCGATAATGGCAAAGCGCTCGGCATCGGTAAGCTGGTCGCCGTAGGTGTGCCCGGCGTTGCTGCGACCGGGCTGGGACGTGTCGTAAACTTTGCGGCGTTCCAGAGCAGGAACTTCAGGCCCAGGTGCACGGTCCAGCTCACGAAATTTCCAGCCCAATCGAACCGGATCGTAATCCTCGACATTCGTGCGAAAACTGCGTGTGAAGATTTTTGGCCGGGCCTTGCTGTTCAAAACGTGGTACACTGTTGGCACCGAACCATTGTGAAAATACGGCGCAGTGGCCCAGACACCATCCAGAGGCGGAGCCTGGTATCCAATCTCGTCGCGGAGAATCATGGGCTGACCCGATGCGTCGCGCTCCCGGCCAAACCAGCTACGAACGTAGTGGCGTTTGGCGGCGTCGGGGATGCCTTTTGCACGCAAGGGATCCGTGCCGATTTCCTCTAAAGGAATCACCCGGTTTGGGTACACGCCTCGCGGCCCATAAGTTCCGTGACAGCGTGCGCAGTGCTTCTCGAAAAGGGCTTGCCCCTTGGCCGCCAACGCACGATCAATCTCAAAAGGATACCTGGGTGGCTCCAGGCTGAGGATAAAGGCCTGAATATCCGCGAAGGTGCTTTCGAGTGATTGGATATATTCCGGCCCGTTGAGTGGGTTGAGTACGAACTGCATCAAAGACCGGACGGAGCGCGCGTCGGTGCTGCCGGTGTGGTACATGGTTTTCTTCTTTTTCAGCAGCCACCAGGCAGGCGCATCTTCGCACATGCTCGGCGTGATGGGAAAATCCTGAGGCGGGACAATCCGCAATTCCTCATCGCGGAAACGGAGCAGATACACGGCCATGCTGGCTCCTTCGGTAGTGCCACGCACCTGCGTAAACGGAAAGGGTACGATCCGCCGAATTCCCTCGGCCGCGAAGAGTTCCTCGTAAAGGGCCTGCATGTCCAGCGAAGCATTCCCCAGGCCGATGATGCTTTGCCCGAACAGCGAACTGGCATGACACAACAAACAATCGTTGGTAATCCCACGCCCCAGTAACCCGCGAGTGTAGCGCAAGCCCATGGGCAAGCCATCGTTCGGATAAGGAGCGGGATGCAGGCCGTATCGTTCGCGGAACAGCGCCTCGAAATTGGCTGGTTTTTCTTTCAGCCCCCAGATTTTCCACACGTTTTGGTAAGCCTGCTCGGACCAGGCAACCGGCAAATAAGCTCGCTCCAGTAGCGCTGCTCGCCCACGCTGGGGGTCACCTCGTCGTTCGTCGCCAGCCAAGACGCTGGCTTCATAAACCAGACCCCCCACTATACACACAGCAGCATTTACGGCAATTATCCATCGTTTACCGACCATCTGCATCGCTGCGTATCCTCTGCCATTGCCCAGAACCGGACTCGTTGCCCACAGCAGTGGTTTATTTTACCGACTGCCAGGTACGGGGCGATTCTATGTGCAAATTCGCGGCAGGTTGCAATAATAATCAAAATGACTCAGGAACCGGAAAAGTGCGGTTGCTCCATGCATGCTCCCGACCTGGCCACTTTCAGTGAACTGGCGCGGCAGTACACGCTGGTACCGGTGTATCGCCAGCTTCTGGGTGATACTCTCACGCCGGTTACGGCATTCCAACGGCTTGGAAAAAGCGCCTGGTCGTTCCTGTTTGAAAGCGTAGTGGGTGGCGAGCGCGTGGGGAGGTACAGTTTTGTTGGCGGTGAACCATTCCTGCATTTTCAAGCCTGGGACCGCCGCGTTCGCATTGAAACAGCGGGCACCGTCTGCGAACAAGAGCATCCCGACCCCTTGCGTTTGCTGGAAGAATACGTACACCGCTATCGCGCACCGCACCTGCCTGGATTGCCCCGCTTCTGTGGCGGTGCGGTAGGATATGCGGCCTACGATGCGGTGCGTTATACGGAACGTCTCCCCCATCCGCCTGCTGACGATCGCGGTCTGCCGGACCTTTGCTTTGCCTTCTACGACCGCATGGTCATCTTCGACCACATTAACAAAACCCTGGCCGTGGTGGCATTAGCTCATGTGGACCGCCAGCGACTCCAGGAGTGTTACCGTGACGCCTGCCGGCGCGTGGACGAATTAGTGGAGCAACTGCGCAGGCGCACCGAGGAGCCACCCCTGGCAGACATTCAGCTGAACGACGTTGCACACGCAGGTGTCGCGGTGGGGGCGAACCTTACGCCGCTGGCAATCCTGGAAAAATCGGGGCGGCGTATCGAGTCGAATTTTACACGCGACCAATTCTGCGCTGCCGTTCGTCGCTGCCAGGAGTATATCCGTGCCGGCGATGTGTTTCAGGTGGTGATCAGCCAACGCTTGCAAACACAGACGCAGGCAGATCCATTCGACCTGTATCGCATCCTGCGGGTGGTCAACCCCAGTCCGTTTATGTTCTATCTGCGATGCGGTGAACTGACGCTCGTAGGAAGCAGCCCCGAGATCATGGTGCGCGTGGAGGGGGACAAAATTACCATTCGCCCTCTGGCTGGTACACGCCGACGTGGTCGCACGGAAGAAGAGGATAAACGCCTGGCCGAAGAATTACTCGCCGATCCCAAAGAGCGAGCTGAGCACATCATGCTCGTGGATTTGGGCCGCAACGATGTGGGACGTGTAGCCATTCCCGGCACGGTGGAATTGAGTGATTTGATGGTGGTAGAGCGTTACAGCCATGTGATGCATATCACCTCGAACGTGAGCGGGCGATTGCAGCCGGGCAAAACTGCCTTCGATGCGTTGCGAGCGTGCTTGCCTGCCGGAACGGTCAGCGGTGCCCCGAAAGTGCGTGCGATGGAGATCATTGACGAACTCGAGCCGCATCGTCGCGGACCCTACGCCGGAGCAGTCGGTTACGTAGATTTCAGCGGTAATATGGACACGTGCATTGCCCTGCGCACCATGGTCATCCTCGGTCAAACCGTATATATCCAGGCCGGGGCTGGCATTGTGTATGACAGCGTGCCCGAGCGTGAGTATGAGGAGACGCTCAATAAGGCTCTGGCATTGCTCCGCACCATTGAGCTGGCTGAGCGGCAGTTGTCGCGGCAGCAAGTGAGGTAGCCTTTATGCAGTCGGGCACGGTTTGGTGGTGGTCGGGGCTGGTGTGTACGCTGCTGGTGCGCCTCGCGTGGCTGGCAACGTTACAAATACCGCAACCTCTGGATAAGCTCGGCCATTCTCTGTTCCACCAGACTCTATCCGCTTCCGCTGATGGCCAGCCAACCACTGACGAAACCCTGACAACCAATAGTGCCCCAGGCGAACAGCAGTTAGCCTCACTGCCGTTGGGGAGCCGCTATGTGATTTATCCGGTGGTGCGGAACATTTGTGCCAGCGGTAAGGAACTGGGAGTGCCGTGGTACTGGGTGCTGGGCGGACTCCAGGCGTTATTCCAAAGCGCTGCGATCGGGGGATTGGCCGTGGTAGCCTGGCGAGTTTTTGGCAATCGGCTTCTCGTTACGCTGACGGTGCTGGTCGCGGCCATATATCCGCCTGGTTTATTGCATCTGGTTTCGCTCAGTGACCTGCCGCTGACGAGCTGCCTGGTAACCAACTGGCTGGCCCTGACGTTGATCAGTGCTGCAACAGGCGGGGTGTTGGCCTCTGCACTGGTCGGACTCCTTGGAGGCTGCCTGATGGTCATGCGGCCCGGTTGGGGTCTAGCGGTCGTGCTGGTTACTGTTTGGCACCTGTGGCAGCTGCGACGAGTCCGGTACGGCTGGCTGGCCAGTCTGGTGGTCGTACTTGCGCTGGCCAATGTTTGCGGCACGTGGTTTGTCCGGCACTGGCTGCAAACCGGCGAACCAGTCCCGTTCGCTACCGGCCTCTGGCAATCCGTCGCCGATGGCTTTCCGCACAACCTGAGAAGCAGCGAGGACAAAACAGTCCAGGACTGGCGTGAACTGGCGCACCGGACGCTACGTATCTGGCGACAGCATCCCCGTTCGTGGCTGCAATACCGGCTCATGGTGTGGGGCGATGTTCTGGTCGGAGAGCCTGCCTACGATTTTGGCTGGCCAGCCACAGGGTCTTCCGCGGTTGCTCCCGACCCTCGCCTTGTTCAAACCAGTGAGCAACCGCCCGAACTGTTCCCGCACCGAATACCGACGCCCCGCCCGTCCGAGGTGCCGATTAGCGAAATCCCGATCCCAGCGTGGATACGACCGGCTTTCGTGAGCGGTCTATTGCCCGCCACGCGCTGGCTGTTCTGGCTGGGCGTCATTTTCGGGTGGCGGTGGTCCTTTGCACTTCCCGGGAGACAGTGGCCGCTGAGTGCCACTCTGGGCTCGGTGTTGCTTGTTTATGGCCTTGGCCCGTTTGCATCGCTTCACTGGGGCCTGGCTGCGGTCGAACCGATATTGCTGCTCTACGCTCTCGTCGCATTCACCGCTTTGATTCCAGGGGCCTGGCCCAAGAGCGTTGCCAGCAGTTCGTCCGACATGGGTAACGGTGATGAATCGCCGACAGGCTCGCCCGCAGAGCAAAGTTAGCGTGGTCGCACTGTTCAAAAATCCATACACAATATGGGTGGCTACCGTTGCGTAAATCGCGAAAAGCCTCACGCCTACAGGTTCAACCATTTCCACATTTGTGCAAAAACCAGCGGCATTCACGAGCACACGCCCAATTCCTTGCGAGACTACCGAAACGCTCAGGGTTCCTGGCCGGGCATTACGAAGTAGAAGTCGCTGTCGCCATCACTGAGTCGGCGTAGCTGCATGGTACGAAGAATTTTTGCCATCTCCCGCACGTAGTATGCCTGTACGGCCCGTTGTGGATCGCTGGATTCGGCCAGGCTAAGCCACAACGCACGGTGTCGGTAAGCCTGTGAGCGTGCCTGGGCAATCTTCTCCCGGTGCTGATTCTGAGCCTGAGTGATGACCAGATTGGCCTCCTGCAAGGCCCGCGAACGAGCTAACTCCGCTTCCATGTAAGTCGTTTCCTGCAACCGTGCCGCCTGCGACATCGCTACTGTCGTGGCCTGGAAATCCTCAGCGACTTCTTCCGGTGGTTGTGGCGTGGCCAGCGTTACTGCCTCGATCACCACGCCCAGGCGATAGGATTTTAGATACTGCGAAACGCGCTGATGAATTTCCGGTTCCAGATGGCGGGCACGGTTAAGCAGAATTTCCTGGATCGGTTGCCGGGCAAACACATGGGCAAGTGCTGCTTCTCCGGCCCGGCTAATCAGAGGCACCAGGCGATCCTGATGCAACACATAATCGGGAACACGGTCCGGGTCGGGGCGGAAGAATATCGTAGCCTGGACGTTAACCAGATTATCGTCTCCGGTAAGTAACTGGCCGGGTGGAGCCACTTCCAGCACACGCTCCTCTCCAGCTTCAAAGCCGACACGGATTTGCTGTTGTTGCAGCGGTACGAAAGTAACCCGATCGAATCCCCAGGGCAAGCCAAAATGCAAGCCGGGGCCGCAAACCCGGTACACTTTCCCGAACCGCTGAACCAGCGCCAGCTCGCCAGCGTTTACCTGGAAAATTCCCGTGGCCAGATACGCTAGCCCTGCCAGTGTTATACATCCCAGTGCCAGACGCTGCATGTTTACTAGCTCCTCGCCGTTGAGGCGTTTTTATTGCTCGCCAGTTGCGGTTGAGCAGTAAGCCCGCTGTGCCATTGTGGCTAGCGATTTGGGCTGCTGTTGTTCGGCTTGACCACCGACCGGTTTTCTTTATCGCTGGCCAGGTTCGGCAAGTCACGTAGCCACTTCAACAACGGGTGATCCAGCGACAGAATCATCTGTGTGCGACCATCGCCGAGCCATTCGCGGTAAAAGTCGAGGTACAGGAGCAACTCGTAGGCTAGCGGTGCTTCACGATAAACAGCGTTGAGAATACGGTTGGCTTCGCTCTGGGCCTCGCTTTCCAAAGCGCGCTTCCGGGTCTCGGCCTCGGTGCGAATCTTGCTGACCTCCTTGAGACTGGCGGCGCGAATTTCCTGAGCCTTTTCCTCACCCTGATTGCGAAAGCGCTGAGCCAGGCGTCGCTGCTGTTCGGCAATCTGCTCAAAAATCTGCTTCCGCACTTGCACCGGGTGATTGAAACGCCGTAGCTGCGCGTCCACGATTTAGATCCCATGCTGCAATGCCCGTTGCCTCAGGCTAAGCTTTTCCGGATCACCCGGCTCGCGTTCGTAAGGCCTGTCGAGCAAGTTACGCAGCATTTCTGCGACGGTACGCTGACGGGGGTCGGTGTTGACAAGGTCGCTATAGCTCAATTCGGCCATTTCCACCTTAAGCCGGCTGATTAGCTGATTGCGAAGCCAGGCCTGGGCCCGGTCGAGTGTTCCGAAACTGCGGAGAAATGCGTTGACGGGATCGCGCCGGTAACTTTCCGCGGCATCGGTATCCCGCGAGGCGATTCGCCATACCAGGTACACATCGAAGGTCAGCCGTAACGGCGTTTCGCGCTGGGCTTCGGGAACACGGTCATCAGCCGAGACGAACTGTGTATCACCGGGGCTGGACATGCCGGTGTGGCCACCGGTACGAATGAGCAATTCCTGCGTGGGAATATCGAGCACCTGAATGCGGCGATCCATGCGCAGGATGCTCTCAATCGGCCAGGGCCATTTCCAGTGCAGTCCTGCTTCTACCTCGCCGTCGAACGTTGCGCGGTGCTCACCGAAGCGGGTAACATACACCACCTCTCCCAGGTCCACAAAAATAATCGCACTGTAAACACACCAGGCAGCCACGCCCAGAATGACCAATCCCCACAAGAAGCGACGCATCGCTAGCACTCCTGGCTAATCGGACAAATAGTTGTCAGATTCGAGTCGAGGCACGATTGTCCCGTGCCTTTATCACTCCGCCTCGCAGTGACAGCGAAGAAAATTTTCCCCTGACGGAAAACGAGGCGGTTGCATTCGTGGCATCATTTTTCCTCTTGAATAGGCCGACGCGGTGGGAAAGTTTCGCCCGGCACGACAATGCGTGGCCGAAAAGCATCTGGCAACACATGCAGACGTCCCTTGAGTTGCGGATCACGAATCAGGCGCGGTTTGCCAGCCAGTGCCTGACCCACCAGTTCGAGTGTCCACCGCAGCCGCGTCAAGGCCCAATCAGTCTCAGCGTGATTGTGATTATGGTTGCTGGCCCAATGGAGATTGACAGCCAAATTGAGTGGCTGCGTGCCATCTGCAACAGGCCAGGTCGGCCAATTCAATTGATGCACGCTGGGCCGACGTAGCGAATTTTCCAGCTCCCGAATGGCCTGAGCTTCAGCTCTGGCACGAGCAACGGTCTGGAAATGATCGGCTTCCGCCTGGGCTACGATTTTGCTCGCCTCCACCCGGGCCGAAGAAATGGCTGCTGCTGCTTCGCGGTTGGCTTCGATGATGCGGCGATTACGTTCCAACAGTGCCCGCGTGACGTCGTAATAGGCATCCACAATTTCCGGCGGCGGATGCAAATCCTGCACCGCCACGGTTTCCAGCGTTATCCCCAGCTGCAGGTGGCCGATACGGGAATGCAATCGCTGGAATGCTTCCTGCTGCAACTTTTCCCGTGCGGTCAACAGCAGGCTCAGAAAATCGCTACCAGCCACCACTTCTCGCAAGGCAGTCTCGGCCTCGGCACGGAGCACGGCTTCCGGGTCTGCCACCGCGAAATAATACTGGTACGGCTCGGATATGCGATACTGAACCACGGCCTGAAGCTCGACCAGAACGCGATCCCCCGTGATCATCAAACCTTCTTCCCGATCGGAACCCGGACCATCTCCGTGCGGACTGCTCCAGGTCATTGGGGCTGTGCCGCCTATGGCCATGCGCATGCCTATCGGGACAATGCGGACACGCTGAGGCTGCACGCGCAAAATTCGTTCCCATGGCCAGGGCCAGCGTAGATGCAGGCCCGGCGGTAAAGGCGTTTCCAGCACCCGACCGCAGCGGTTGACCAGGCCAATTTCATCCGGGCCGATCACCACTAGGCACGTGCTCCAGTAAAGTACCACCAAAGCTATAAGGCCGGAGATAGCCAAAGCGCGGCGGTGATGCTCCGCCCAATGCATGGCTTCGTGCCAGCTGAGTCGTTCCAGCCAGCGATCCATCGCCTGAGAAGTTTCCCGCAGCCATTGCCACCATCGCCAGTGTTGGACTCGTTCAAACCACAACAGCCGCATGGCGTTGAGCAATACCGCAACCGAGCCAATCTGGTGATAAATAGCAGCCCAGAGAGGCGCTCGATGCCGGGCCGTCTCTGACCAGGCTGGCATGAGCCACGCGGTCAGGACAATCCCTACAGCGTTTACTCCAAACGCAAACCACAGGATGTTCTGCCGGATGATCCGCTCCGTCTGTCGGGCCAGGCGGACCAGCAACGGCAGAGGTTTGAGCGGATCGCCCATCAGCACAATATCGCCCACTTCCGCGGCAACGTCAGAACCAATGCTCCCCAGCGCGATTCCAACGTCGGCACGTGCCAGTGCTGGTGCATCGTTGATCCCGTCGCCGACCATGGCGACACGCCAGCCACGCTGTCTCCAGCTATCGAGCCATTCGGCTTTCTGGGCCGGTAACAGCTCTGCCACCACTTCCGTGATACCAACCTGCTCAGCCACTCGCACGGCGGCTGCTTGCCTGTCACCTGTGAGCAAGGCGATCGGCTCCAGCCCAAGCTCTCGCAATTGCCGGACTACCACCGGAGCTTCGGCACGTATCACGTCGCTGGCTCCCAGCACACCAACCACGCGACCATCCACCGCACAGACCAGAACTGTCCCACCTTCCTGGTCGAGAACCGCAATAACTTGTTCGACTTCCGGCCCGAACGAAATCCCCTGGGCAAGCAGAAAACGCTGATTTCCGACGAGCACGACCCTGCCCGCAATGCGAGCGCTGACACCGGCTCCCGGATGAGCCTGGAAGTCTTCGACCGACGGTAATTCCAGTTGCCGCTGACGAGCCGCCGCCACTATCGCCTGGGCAAGCGGATGCTCGCTACGCTGTTCCGCCGCAGCTGCCCACAAAAGCACGTCGTCGGCGCTCATGTCGGCAACCAGTGGAATAACTCGCTGCAATTGCAGACGCCCCTGCGTCAACGTGCCGGTCTTGTCAAAAGCAATCGCCTGCACCTGAGCCAGGCGCTCCAGGGCCGCCCCACCTTTGACCAGAACACCAGTTCCGGCCAAGCGACCCAGGGCCGCGATGATCGCCGCTGGTGTTGCCAGAATCAACGCGCATGGGCAAGCCACTACCAGCACCGAAAGCGCTGGATACACCGCTTCGTATGCTCCTACGCGACCTCCGCCGTACCACCACCAGCCTGCCAGAAACGTAAGCAGCGACAGCGTCAGAACCACGGGGAGAAAATAGCGAGCCAGTCGGTCTGCCGTGCGTTCCAGCGGTGCTTTTTCCCGCAGCGCCTGGGCAGTCAGTTCCAGCACCCGCGCCAGCACGGTATATTCCGCCGCACGACGCACCTCGACTACCAGGGCGCCATGTTGATTCAAAGTGCCGGCGAAGACCTCGTCCCCCGGCCCTTTATCCACGGGAACGCTCTCGCCCGTAAGCGTGCTTTGATCCACCGCCGAGCGACCTTCGACGACGATGCCGTCCACGGGGACACGTTTGCCTGGCCGTACCAGCACCCGCTCGCCTACCCGCACATCTTCGACCCGCACACGTTCTTCCCGGCCGTCTCGCAACACCAGGCACATGGTGGGACAAATTTCAGCTAACCGTTGCAGGGCGTATTGCGTTCGCTGGAACGTGATAGCCTCCAGGCATTCGCCCACCAGTCCGATGAACACCACTTCTGCCGCAACCAGAGGTTGATTAATCAGAATTGCCGCTACTACTGCCAAAGCCAGAGCCAGATCAGCACCGAACCGCCCCGCCATTAAACTTTCCAACGCACTGTAAAGAATTCTTGCCCCACCGAAAACGGCTGCCACCAGTGCCCAATCGAAATGGCGACCGAGGATGGTTAAGCCGCTCGGCAAGCGTGGTAACGCAATATTCCACCAGCTGCTCAACCATCCAGCCAATTCCGGCCAGATCGCCAGCGCTAATAGCGCCCCAATCAGCGCCGTGAACAGGTAGAGTCCGGCGCGGCTTTCACGCCGAAACATGCTGTCCAGGTAGGAAATCTCCCGGTGCATCGCTGCGGTCACCTCCTCCAGTGATATTTCATTTTAGTTTGACCATTCTTTGTTTGCCGCTCCAGCAGCCCGGAATACATGTGCAAAGCGGCCAACCCTGGCGGTTTATCCCCGCCCCACGATCGATCCTGGTGTTGTCCTTACGAGAAACCGCGCCACATAGGGGTACTGAGGAAAACTTTTTTGGCTGGCGTTCGTCTTACCAATGAGTCAAGCAGAATATCCACGGCGAGGTGGATTCAAAGCCTTTTCAACAAAGGGAGGTACACACATGCGAGTACGGGGTAAACTCCTGCTTTTAGGCGTCCTGGCCAGCGCCGGTCTGGGAACTTTTGGTGCCTGGCTATGGCACGGACATCGGGAACAAGCCCATGCTCAACAGGCTGCAACGGCTGCACCAGCGGCTCAGCTGAAAGAACCTGCGGTTCCTTTGCCGCTCACGCGCGTAACTTTGTTCAGTGCCGGTGTCGGTCACTTTATTCGTGAAGGTGAAGTCGAAGGCACGGTTCGCGCGGACTTCAATTTCCGCCCCGAACACATCAACGACGTGCTGAAAAGTCTCGTCGCCAACGATCTCGGCGGCGGAACCGTCTCCACGGTCACCTACGACAGTCAGGACCCGGTCGAAAAGACCCTGCGTAGCTTCGCCATCAACCTCCACGGCAATCCGAGTCTGGCACAAATTCTCATCCAGGCCCGTGGCGAACGCGTCGAAGTAGTCTTGCAACAGACGGCCATTACCCAGCCGGGAACCCTTACCGGCTCCATTCTCGGTGTGGAAAAACAGAAACAACCCGCTGGCAACACGAGCATAGATGTAGATGTCCTGAACCTGTGGTGTGCGGAGGGCGTGCGTTCGATTAAGTTGGCCGACATTCAGCGCATCCGTTTCCTGAATCCCAACATTGAATCGGAATTTCGCCGGGCCCTCGAGACTCTCGCCTATGCTCACGACACGCAAAAGAAGACCGTGTCCGTCATCTTCAGTGGCGAGGGAAAACGGCCGGTGCGCGTGAGTTATCTCCAGGAAAATCCCATCTGGAAGATGAGTTATCGGCTTGTGCTCCATAAGGAAGGCAAACCGTATTTACAGGGCTGGGCGATTGTCGAAAATCAAACCGACGAAGATTGGCAAAACGTGCGCGTTGGTCTGGTGAGCGGTCGGCCCATCTCGTTCATCATGGATTTGTACCAGCCCCTTTATGTGCCCCGCCCGGTTGTGGACCTGGAGCTATTGGCGAACCTGCGGCCGGTGACTTATACTGGGGCAATGCAATTGATGGAACAGGGTGGCCTTGGAGCAGCGTTGTCACCGGGAGCCCCGCAGGGCTTTAGCTTGCAGTCAGCCAATCGCGAAAGCCAAGCAGGTCGGGCCGCCGCAGCCGATGCGGCCAAACGTGACCGAGGCGAAGCTGACGAACTCCGGCGAGCTGCTGCCGCCCGACAGTTCGGCCAGAACCTGGCTCGCGGCATCGAATCGGTGGCTTCCGCTCAAGACCTGGGCGATTTCTTCGAGTATAGCATCGAACATCCTGTCACACTCCCGCGGCAAAAGTAGGCCTTGCTGCCGGTCATCACTCAGCGAGTCGAAGGCCGACGGGTTAGCATCTACAACGAACGCCATCTGGCTAAACATCCCCTCCTGGGCTTCTATTTGAAGAACACCACCGGTTTGCATCTACTTCAAGGCCCGATCACGGTGTTTGATGATTCGACTTACGCCGGCGAGGCCAAGATCGGCGACATTCAACGCGGCGAGGAACGCTTGCTCAGCTACGCCGTTGATTTAGGCACGGAAGTCGAGCCTCAGGCTAAACGTCAACCGGATCGGCTGGTGGCCGTGCGTGTGCAGCGCGGTGTCCTGTATGCCACGAACAAAGTACGCGAAGAAAAGACCTATGTCATTCGCAATCGTTCCGAACAGGATCGCGTAGTCCTGATAGAACATCCCTATCGCGGTCCCGATTTCAAACTCATTGCCCCGGAGAAACCGCTCGAGCGTGCCCGCGATGTTTATCGCTTTGAAGTAACGGTGCCTAAAGGCGAAACCAAGAAGCTGGAAGTCATCGAGGAACGCGATGTTGTCAGCACCGTGGCACTAAGCAACGCGGATGACCAGACTATCCGCATTTTCCTGCAAAGCCCGATCACCAGCCAGAAAGTCAAGGATGCCCTGAGTGAAATCGTGCAAAGGAAGCACCGTCTGGCCCAGTTGCAGCAGGAACTGACGCAAACACAGGCCGAGCTAAAGATACTGGTGGACGATCAGGCACGCCTGCGAGCCAACATGCAGGCTCTGCCGCCTAGCAGCGAAACTTACAAACGCTACCTGAAAAAACTCGATGAGCAGGAACCCTTGATTGATAAGTATCAGGAACGTATCAAGGCCCTGCAACAGGATATCTTGAAACAGCGACAGGCCCTGGATAATTATCTGGTCAATCTCAATCTCGATTAGGCTCCCACTTGCCAGCTAAATCCAAAGAATCGGGAGCGTTCCAAGGTATGCCTTTGGTCACGCGGGCGGGTATCTTCCCGCCCGCATTCTTTGCGCGAACGTGCTAATTCGCTCCTACCGGCAGAGCTTGCCCAACCCGAATCTACACCGTTGGGGACTAAGGTCGCCCGTTTGCAACAATCAGCCTGAATCACAAAGGGCAAGCAGGAAACGCCAATAACCTCATGCTCCGAATCCAGTGCATCGCGATTGCCAGGTGGAGCGAGGTAATCCACTAATGTGAGCGACTGAACCACGGACAAAAAGGTCGCAAACCATGTCGAGCGGAGGCGATCCACGGCTAATTCGGCGTGCCATCGGCAAACGAATCGAATATGCGTTCGCATGAAAACGGAGGTGAACAATAGCTTATCTGGTGGGCCAACCTGGCGGTTCTTCGTCGGCGAATGGTAAGGCTTTTCTGGCAGCGGTCTTCCTCGCTCGTCCATTTCAATCATTTCATTACGGTAACCGGTACAGTCTCGCGGTACACACTTGACGCAACTTCTCGATTCACTGACCCGCGGCTGGCGATACTATAAATCAAAGATTGCCAGCGAGCGCCCCTTGCGGTCAACGGGGAGTGAATGTGAATTTGCGGATTCGACCATTCCGTAATAGCGATCCGCCCGCGCTGGTGCGGTTGTGGAATGTGGCCCTGACTGGCCGCGGGGCTGCTATTCTCCCCAACGTCAATTGTCTGGAATTGGCGGTGCTCGCACGACCTTACTTCGAATCCAAAGGTTTGCTCCTTGCCGAATGTGACGGCCAGATCGTCGGGTTTGTTCATGCTGGTTTTGGTCCGGACTCCACAGGTCAGCGAATCAGTTACGAGCGTGGCGTAATTTGTGTGCTCGCGGTTCATCCGGAATGGCGACGCCAAGGAGTTGGAACGCAGCTGCTTCGTCAGGCTGAGACATACCTTCGCCAGCATGAAGCGCGAGAGATTTATTTCGGTTGCCACAGACCCTTGTGCCCGTTTTACTGGGGACTTTACGGCGGTAGTGAACCTTCAGGAGTCCTGGAATCCGATGCCCTTGCCAAACCTTTTCTTCAGCGGCATGGTTATGCGGTGCAGGCCACACACATCGTGTACCAAAGAATCCTCGACGGCACCTCCTGGAGAATGAGCCCGCAAGCTGCTGTCTGGAAAGCGAAATGTGAACTTGAAGTCATCCCACGTCCGGTTCACACAAACTGGTTCGAGGCCTGCGTTACCTCGCCGCTGGAAATGTTTCGTCTTCAGGCCCTGCTGGAAGGTCGCACCGTTGCTCAGGTGGACATGTGGGAAATGGAACTGTTCGGCTGGCGATGGAAGCAACCTTCGGTTGGGCTATTGGATTTGCAAGTTGCCGCAGAGTTCAAAGGTCAAGGGCTCGAATCCTTCTTGCTGGCTTCCAGCTTACAATGGTTAGAGGAACAATACTACACCCTGGTCGAAATGCATGTACCTGAATCCGACCAGGAATTGCGGAAAAACCTCCGCGATTTGGGATTCGAAATGGTAGATCGCGGCCTGGTCTATCGGCTGGACCGAGCGGACGCCAGCTAAAAACAGCAAGAGCGCACGCCCCAGCGTGACCGGTCGGCACGGCCAGATGCCAGATGCGAACAGCCAGCCGGTTTTCGCAAAGCCATCGGCGATGAGGTAACAATGCCAGAAAAAAAAGGACACCATCCAGGCGAATTTTGCACTGTCGAGGAAGCTCTCGAGGAGCTTCGCTCGGGAAAGATGATTGTGCTGGTGGACGATGAATTTCGAGAAAACGAAGGCGACCTTGTTCTGGCCGCCGAGAAGGTTACGCCCGAAGCGATCAATTTCATGCTGCGTGAAGCTCGAGGCCTGCTCTGTCTGGCCATGTCCGCAGAAATCTGCGACCGGCTGGAGCTTGGCCTGCAGGTCCCGCTGAGTAACCCGATGGGGACTGCCTTCACCGTTTCTTTCGACGCCCGCCGGGGCATCACCACTGGCACTTCCGCCTACGACCGTGCCCACACCATCCGCGTGGCCATTGACCCCCGTGCCCAGCCAGGCGACCTGGTACGTCCCGGACATGTCCACGGTCTCCGGGCACATCCTGGCGGTGTCCTGGTGCGAGCCGGACATACCGAGGGCAGCGTGGATTTATGCCGGCTAGCCGGTTTACGAGAAGCGGCTGTCATTTGCGAAATCCTCCGCCCCGATGGCCACATGGCCCGGCTCCCTGAACTCCGCGAATTCTGTCGGCAGCACGATCTGAAAATGTGCACCATCGAGGAAATCATCAAATACCGTCGGCAACGTGAAAAACTGGTCCGACGCGAACTCGCTTTGACCCTGCCGACCGAATTCGGCGAATTCCGGCTCTTTGCTTACACGTCGGTAGTGGATCCCGAACCGCATCTGGCCCTCTGCCTGGGAGGAATTGGCGACGATAGCGGCGGTGTTGTTCCCGTGCAGGAAGAACCGGTGCTGGTGCGGATTCACTCCCAGTGCCTGACCGGCGATATTTTCCGCAGCCGTCTCTGTGATTGCGGTGCTCAGCTGCACCAGGCCCTAAGGCAAATTGCTGAGGCTGGCAAAGGGTGCCTGCTATACATGCGCCAGGAAGGCCGCGGGATTGGACTGCTCCCCAAGTTGCACGCCTATCGGTTGCAGCAAGAAAAACACCTGGACACCGTCGAAGCCAACCGCGAACTTGGTTACGCGGCCGATCTGCGGCATTACGGCATCGGCGCACAGATTTTGTACGACCTCGGTATTCGGCAGATTCGCTTGCTAACCAATAATCCGAAAAAAGTCGTCGGGCTGGACGGTTACGGCCTCAAGATCGTAGAGCGAGTTCCCATTCTGGTGCCGCCTACCGAACAAAATCGCGGATACCTTCAGGCTAAGAAAACTAAGCTCGGCCATCTGCTCGACGAAATCCTCCGCTGACAGCTGCGCCTCGGTAAGCGTTCGCCGTTTCTGGAAACCTAACATGTTTGGGAAACGTCTGGCCTATTTCCTACAATGCCTCCCAAAGGGAATTGCTGGAGACTTATCTTATGGACAAGCCATTCGTCCACTTGCACTGCCATAGCCACTATAGTTTGCTCGATGGCGCTAGCCGGATTCCAGAACTGGTCGCCCGGGTCCGCGAGCTGGGAATGCCGGCTATCGCCCTTACCGACCACGGCAATCTCTACGGAGCCATCGAGTTCTACCAGCATTGCGTCGCTAATGGCATCAAACCCATTATCGGTTACGAAGCTTACGTGGCACCGGGTAGCCGACACGACCACGACACGCGCGGCATGAGTGAAGCGGCGTATCATCTGACCTTGCTGGCCTATAACGAGCAAGGCTTTCGCAATCTCATTCGGCTTTCTTCCCTGGCTTTCCTGGAAGGCTTTTACTATCGCCCGCGTATAGATAAAGAACTCCTTGAACGCTATAATCAAGGCTTGATTTGTCTGAGCGGGTGTGCTTCCAGCGAATTTAGCACCTTGATTTTACAAGATCGCTTAGAGGAAGCAATTGAACTGGCACGCTGGTTTGCTAATCTATTTGGCCCTGACCGTTTTTACGTCGAAATCCAGAATAACGGTTTGGACATCCAGCGGCGGTGCTTAGAAGGTGCCGTGTATGTAGCAGAGCGGCTCGGCCTACCGCTCGTTGCAACGGCGGACGCCCACTATCTTACTCAAGCAGATGCCGAGGCCCACGATATTCTTTTGTGTATCAATACCGGCAAACAACGCCACGAAGCTAATCGGCTTCGCTATGGGAGTGACCTGTTCTATGTTCGGGCACCGGACGAAATGTATGAGGCCTTTCCTGATTTCCCGGATGCTGTGGCTCGCAGCAAGGAAATCGCTGACCGCTGCAACTTAGAGCTTGATTTCAAGAAACGCCACTATCCCGTTTTTCAACCACCCCCCGGCTTAACGCCCGAACAATATTTGCGTCAACTTTGCGAAGAGGGTTTGAAACTACGCTACGGTAATCCGCCGCCTTCAGAAGCTCGCAACCGTTTAGAACATGAACTGGAAATTATCTGTCGCTTAGGTTTTGCCGGTTATTTTCTTATCGTTCACGATTTCGTCCGCTTTGCCCGTGAGCAAGGTATTCCCTATGGTGCCCGAGGCTCAGCATGCGGGTCCCTCGTAAGCTATGTACTGCAACTTAGTCACGTGGATCCGCTGGAGTACGATTTACTGTTTGAGCGTTTCCTGGACCCGAAACGTACCGAGGCACCTGACATAGATATTGACTTTTGTCAACTCCGCCGCGAGGAAGTGCTTGACTATGTTCGACAACGTTATGGCCAGGAAAGCGTGGCTCAGATAGGCACCTTTGGAACACTTGCAGCGCGCGCTGCGGTTCGGGATGTCGGTCGCGCTCTCGGACTATCCCGGGCTCGCATTGACCAAATCGCTCGACTCATTCCCCGCACTCCCGGTGTCACCCTCGCTGAAGCACTGGAAACTAATTTCGATTTGCGCCACGAATACGAAACCGATCCACAAATTCGTGAATGTATAAACATCGCCCTGAAACTGGAAGGCACGAATCGGACAGTTAGCACACACGCCGCCGGTGTAGTTATTGCTAACGGACCCTTGATTGACTATGTACCCGTTCAGCGCGTTGTTCCGCAACGCGCGGACTCGGGTGAGGACAGTGAATGGGATGAAGACAGCCAAAAAAACCGACCGGCGGTGCGCGAAGGCGTCGTTACCACTCAGTGGACGATGGAAGATTTAGAAAAAGTTGGCATGCTGAAAATGGATTTCCTGGGCCTGCGCACCTTGACTCTACTCGACCAGGCCGTTCGTCTAATCAAGCAACACCATCACATTGATATAGACCTGCATCGGCTTCCGCTGGACGATGCTAAAACTTATCAGATGCTACAACGCGGTGAATCCGTCGGCGTGTTCCAATTCGAGGGAGAAGGTATTCGCAACTTGCTGCAACGTCTCAAGCCAGATAATATCCGCGACCTTATCGCCTGCAATGCTCTTTACCGCCCTGGCCCTCTCGGTGGTGGTATGGTAGATGCTTATGTTAACCGCAAGCATGGTCTTGAAAAGCCAATCTATCAACACCCAGTTATGGAAGAAATTCTCGCGGAAACTTATGGCATCATGGTGTATCAGGAACAGGTAATGCGCATCTTGAACAAACTGGGTGGCATTGATCTTTCCAGTGCCTATGCCTGTATCAAGGCGATCAGTAAGAAAAAACACGACGTTATAGCGCAGCGCAGGGAAGAATTCGTGGCCGGGGCGATAGCTCGAGGTGTTGACCCTCGTACTGCCGAGGAGATTTTCGACCAGATTGTTCACTTCGGTGGTTATGGATTCAATAAATCGCACGCCGCCGCATACGCACTCGTGGCTTATCAGACGGCCTACCTGAAGGCTCACTTCCCAACCGAATTTATGGCCGCGTTGTTAACCAGCGAAATCGGTAAGTCCGAAAAACTCGCCCAATACGTGGCTCATGCGCGACAGATAAACGTAGCGATCTTGCCACCCGATGTTAATCGGAGTGACGTAGAGTTTAGCGTGGAAAACGGCAAGGTTCGTTATGCTCTCGCAGCACTCAGAGGTGTGGGTTACGGTGCTGCTCGAGCTATTGTTGACGAAAGGAAACAGCGCGGGCCCTATCTGGACCTTTACGACTTATGCAGCCGCGTCGATCCGCGTATAGTCACCCGAAGCACGCTGGAAACACTTATTAATGCCGGTGCCTTAGATGAGTTTGGCAAGCGACCTGCGCTATTAGAAGCACTTCCCGAAGCATTAGGTGCCGGGGCACGATTGCAAGAAGATCGCAAGATGGGTCAGCGCAGCTTTCTGGACAGCCTGGATACTAACGTTACTAATGTTCCTGCTCGACGGGTGCTCTCTCACGTGCAAGACTGGTCCTACGAAGAACGACTACGCCGGGAAAAAGAGGCGTTCGGATTCTATTTTTCGGTCCACCCGCTTGCGGGATGGATGGATCGCATTCGCTCACTGGCTCCAGCCACTATCAAGCAAGTGCTTGATCGGGCTGCGACTGCGGATCCTTCACAGGAAGTACTCCTGGGCGGAATGATTAGCGAGGTCAGAATCACACATGCTCGCAAAAGCCGATCCGGCAATACCAAGATGGCGCGTTTCACTCTTAGTGACCTAGAGCAGAGCATCGAATGCCTGATTTTTCCTGACGATTACCTTCGTTGCCAGGAATACATTGTTGAGGAAGCCGTCGTGTTTATACGAGGTACTTTAGATCGTACACGGGAATCGCCGGTGCTGATTGTAACCAAGGTACTTACCTATGAACAACTGGCGCGAGAAAGTACTCGAGCGGTGCTTTTGCGATTATCACTTAGCCAACATTCACCGTATCTAATTGAAGAAATTCAGAACATTCTGCAACGGAGTCCTGGCCGATGTCCAGTTTATATAGAAATCCGCGATCGATTAAATCGGCGTGCTTTGTTTGCCCTGGATAAGTCCCTGAGCGTGGATGTTCCCACCCTCGATTGCGAAGCTTTGGAACAACTGCTTGGCAAGGATGGCGTCTATTTCCAGCGGACTAATGGCCTGACGCAGGCAGGCCTTGTACGATAGCCTGGTGCCCCAGGATTTATCAGGAGATAATTATGCGACTGGTAACTATGCAAACGTCGCAGGGATTAGGAGCCGGTTTATTGACAAACGGAAAATATCTGGACATTTGTGCAACGCGACCGGATTTACCGCCGTCCGTTAGACAGCTGCTGGAAATGGGCGAGAGAGCACTCCTGGAATTGCGACAACTCCCCACTTTGCCGAACGCGTTCTATTACTAGCCTGATCAAGTACGCTTGGCGGCACCAATCCCTGACCCGCCCAAGGTTATCTGTATAGGTCTAAACTATCGCGATCACGCCGCAGAGAGTGGCGCACCTATTCCCGCCGAACCGGTACTCTTCAGCAAGTTTAGCAGTGCGATCATCGGCCCGGAAGAGCCTATCGTTCTGCCCCGCGTCAGCCATGAGGTAGATTATGAGGCGGAGCTAGTCGTAGTCATTGGTAAACGTGGGCGGTACATCGCGGAAGACCAGGCTCGGAATTACGTGGCCGGTTATACGATAGGGCATGACGTCTCTGCTCGGGATTGGCAGTTGCGCAAACCGGGCGGACAATGGCTAGCCGGTAAGACTTTCGATACGTTTGCTCCTATCGGCCCTGCTCTGGTAACCGCTGACGAGATTCGTGATCCTCATCGGCTAAGTATTGAGTTGCGTCTCAACGGCCAAGTCATGCAGCGAAGCAATACGGAGCAGATGATTTTCACTGTGGATAAATTAGTCGCCTACATTTCCCAGGTGGTCACTCTACAACCCGGCGACCTCATTTTCACGGGCACGCCTCCGGGAGTCGGTTTTGCCAGAAAACCACCTGTCTTTCTCAAGCCCGGAGATATAGTGGAAATCGAAATTGAGAACTTAGGCATTCTTCGCAACCCCGTCACTGCTGAAGATTGATTGGGGACATGGCTCAATGATCCTGGAATGAGAATATGTAAATCCGCAAATGTTTGTGAAATTTGCTTGATATTGCCAGCACTTAGGAGGCTGATTGCGGAGGATTTCACATGGTGAAGATTGGGATTGTGGGCATCGGTTTCATGGGGATGATTCATTACCTGGCTGCACAGCGTTTGCAAAACGCTCAGGTGGCGGCCATCGTTAGCCGTGATCCTAAGAAAAGAGCTGGCGATTGGCGCGGCATTCGTGGCAATTTTGGACCGCCAGGTCAACTTATGGATTTGCGCGGAATCAAGGCCTATACTACGTTGAGTGAACTACTAGCCGATCCGGAAATTGAGTTGGTGGATATTTGTTTACCGACACACCTTCATGCCCAAGCTAGCATAGAGGCACTAAAGTCCGGCAAGCATGTTATCGTAGAAAAGCCCATCGCCTTGAGTTTAGAGGATGCCGATCGTATGCTTGACGTTTCCCGGCAATCTGGCAAGTTCCTCATGGTAGCCCAGGTATTGCCTTTTGTGCCAGAATTTCATTATGCCTTGCAATTGGCGCGATCAGGGCAAGCCGGCAAGCTGCTCGGCGGACATTTAGAGCGTATTATTAGCAAACCAGACTGGTCTACAGAAATTGCCGATCCTGCTAAAACAGGCGGGCCGGCTATTGATTTGCACATCCATGACACCCATTACATTCTGCTGATGGCGGGCTTGCCGAAAGCCATTTATGCTCGTGGCGTAGTAGAAAACGGAACAGTGGTGCACCTTACTTCGCAATATGTATATGACCGCGAAGGGCCCTCCTGTTTGAGCTGTTCGAGTGGTGCCTTGTGCCAGAAGGGACGGGAGTTTACGCACGGTTTCGAGCTTTATTTTGAAAAAGCCACGACTAGTTATCGGCTCGGTTCTCCCCTTACGGTGTACTGGGCGGACGGTCGCACGGAACAGCCAGCCTTGAGTGATGGCGGCGACCCTACAGCAGCATTTACCGCTGAATTGCAGGCAGCAGTGAACGCGGTAAGGACTGGTCACGAAGCTCCGGAGCTTAGTGGTCAGCTGGCGCGGGACGCATTGATGATCTGCTATCGCGAAATCGAGTCTGTTTTATCGAACAAAATCGTCGCCGTACCTTGAATTGGCTCTGTTGTGCGGGCATAAAAGTCATTTGGCTAATTGATTGTCAAGCCATTGAAGCGGTTCGCTAAATCTAAGCTGCCGCCAGAAACGGTAGCTCCGTTTGCTTTTTTCGCGAGAGTAATTTATGTTTTCCGGAGAGAAATTGCGCAAAGCCCAACGCGCTAAGGCGAACGAACTTTGTAACTCCAAAACTGGCCTGGTGGACAAGGTGTACCGCCGGATATGAGCGCCACTCTTGCTGTCACCACTAACGAAAGTGTGCCGCTTGCCAATTACGATGACCTGTTGTGGAAATTCCGCGCGGTGTTCTGGGAAGCCGATCCGGTCACCTGGAAGTTTTATTATGTGAGCGAATATGCGGAGTTGCTGTTCGGTTATCCCCGGCGGCGCTGGCTGGAGGAAAAGGATTTCTGGGTTCGGGTTTTGCATCCGGAAGACCGAGAAAACGCGGTGCATTATTGCCGAACGGCAACCAGCCAGGGTTGCGATCACTGCTTTGATTATCGTATTGTGGCTGCCGATGGCCGGACCGTCTGGGTGCGGGACATTGTTCGCGTGGAATGCGACGGCTTCAGCAAGGTCCCAAGGCGTCTCTATGGCCTGTTTATTGACATTACCGAGCAAAAAGAACTGGAATTGCAACATCAGCGCGAACGGCTGAAACTTGAGTGCGTTCTGGATCAGTTTCCCGGCGTCGTTTGGACAACAAATACGGAGCTACGCTTCACCTCCTCGCGGGGCAGATACTTAGCGAAGCTACATTTGCAACCAGACCAGGTGGTTGGCCACACGCTATATGAGTACTTTGCCACCGCTGACGATGATTTTTTTCCAATTGCGATGCACCAGCGAGCGCTGAAGGGAGAAACCGTCTCGTACGAGTTTTCCTGGCAAGGCCGCCTTTATCACGTTGTTTTACAACCGGAGCGAGAACGGGAGCAAATCGTGGGAGTATTAGGGTTCGCCCTGGACATAACCGAGCAGCATGCCGAAAGCCGGATGCTACGCGAAAAAATATCCGGGGAAAAACGGTTAACGATTCTCGTCAAGCGCTGCGAACGGTTGTTGCGCGAGATTGGCCGAGCTACCACCAACGCTGACCGATATTCGCTGGCGGTTCAGGGCCTAGTGCAGATTTTCGGCTGCGAGTCCGCAGCGATTATTCAATACCGGTGCGGCGAAGTTCACGTATGCTCGGAGGCGGGTACTCAAGTACGATGGAATCCGGACTGGCTGGAACGGACTTATCAAAACAGGCGAAAACGCTTCCTGACCATTCGCTGGCCTCCGAGCAGCGAAGGCCGGTTGACAATCATTGGCTTACGCCGAAATGAGCAACTTTTCTTAGCCCTGGTACATCCAACCTGGTCGCGGGTGCATCCGTGCATACGCCGATTGGTTTGTATGCTGGCCAATTTCCTTTCCATTTTTCCACAAGACCACTCGCTTCCGTTACCACTAATTAGCCCCACTGAGCAGGAACGGAGCGAAGAGGACGTAAGCCAGCACTGCCACCCCAACCACGAAAACAAGCACGGCGAGGCTTCCAGCAACCCAGGAACTCAGGCAATCTGTTCTGGCTAAGTCCGATTCGGAACCACGAACTGTGCCGACCTGTTCACCTGATGCGATATGTTGCTCCGCATTGCCCAGCGGAGTGTCCCTCAACTTCGAGCCACTATGCAGCGTGAAAGAAGCCGTGGCATTTCTGATTGGGTTCGCCCGTTGCTTAGCATCGGTTCCAGACGGTATCGCCTCACGCTCTCTGAATGTGCCAGCCGATACGGAACAAGTTCCCTGGGAGCTTGTAGCAGCCGTTGAATTGGCGTCGTGCATAAGCGAGGTCTGCAAGGGGAGCAACAATTCGCCCGCAGTCGTGCCAATGTTTTTAGCAACGGGTGAAGATTGGCTGGCGTTTGTTTCGCCTGGTGGTTTCGTTTCCGAGAGCGACGGAGGCGTAGTCCTCGCGTGAACCAGGTACTGTTGAATTACAGGATTCTCCAGGGCTTGTTGCAGCGAAGCGAAACCAGCGAGCACGTGGTGGGGATTGACTGCTCGCAGCCGTTGCCAGATTTGCTCGGCATCGGAAACCTTCCCCGCTTGCCAGGCAATGTCGAGAGCCAGTACCAGAAAGCGGTCGCGCTGGCGTAACTGACCCGATTGTTCGCAGGTACGCGCCTGGTTCAGGTAATGCTGTAACAACTCCTGGGCCGCCATAATCACGCTCCTACCCTACTGCCCCATTGTACCGAATGTAACACCGAGAGGGAAATCGTAATCACCGGCGAAACCATCTTACCCAGCCGATCCGGCGGCGGTATCGTCGCGGCGAAGCAAACCATATTTTTCCAGCTTGCTAAGAAAGGTGCTGCGTGGCATGCGAAGCATGCGCGCAGCGCGTGACTTATTACCGCCAGCCGCACGCAGCGCCCGCAGCAAACGTTCCCGCTCCTGAACAGCCTGAAGCGCCTGCCATTCTGAGTAAGGCAATTCCCGGTGACGCTGCGTTTGCAGCTCCGCTGCTGATGAGGTTTTTAGAAGCGTATGGCTATTGGTCGCGTTGCCTGCCAATGCAGACTCCGCCGCGAACACAAGCTCAGGGGGCAGTTCACGGACGGTCAGGCTCGGCCCTTCGGCAAGGACGACAGCCCGTTCGATGACATGTTCGAGTTCGCGCACGTTCCCTGGCCAATCGTAAGCCTTAAACAGCTCCAGGACCTCGTCTTCGATGTGGGTGATGGCTTTGCCGCAACGGGCGTTGTACAGGTGCAGGAAATGGATCGCCAGTTCGTAAATGTCTTCGCGGTGTTCCCGCAAAGCCGGTGTGCGGATGGTGATGACGTTGAGGCGATAAAACAAGTCCTCGCGGAATCGTCCTTCCTGCATCAATCGCTCCAGGTCCTGATTAGTGGCAGCCACGACGCGCACATCCACCCGGACCGGCTCGCTGGAACCGACCCGTTCAAAAGTCATCTCCTGAAGCACCCGCAGCAATTTCGTCTGAACTTCCAGGGAGATGTCGCCAATTTCGTCGAGGAAAAGTGTACCACCGTCGGCCAGCTCGAAACGCCCTACTTTGTCGCGATGAGCGCCAGTGAAGGCCCCTTTGACGTGGCCGAACAGTTCACTCTCCAGAAGCGTCGGCGACAAGGCAGCGCAATGCACCTTTACAAACGGTTTATCCCGGCGTGGACTCAATTGGTGCAACGCGCGAGCCACCAGTTCTTTGCCGGTTCCGCTCTCGCCACGAATCAACACGGCGGCAGGACTGGGGGCTACTTTGCGAATCAGTTCGTTGAGTTCCTGGATGCAACGGCTCGAGCCGACTAACAGAGCATTCGGCTGAGCGGATGTTCGGGACGGCACGGGTGTGTTTGCCGGCTCACCTTCCTGGGTTTGGGTTGGCGCTAGTTCGGCCTGTCGCAAAAGTTGATTCTGCAAAACATGGATTCGCCGCTGTTGCTCGGAAATCTTCTCTACCTTTTGTTGCAATTCTCGGTTAAGCACCTCAAGCCGCTGATGTGTCTGGGCACTGTGCAGTGCTAAGGCTGCCATTTGTGCAAATGCGCGAAGCAGGTGTCCTTCCTCCTGGTCGTAAAATGGTTCCACACGGCCAAGCAGAATCACGGCCTGAATGATACCTTCGTAAGCAAGTGGAACAGCCAGGTGAGCCTGCCACTGCTCTAATTGCCGCTGCGCAGGCGTGAGCACTCGGAAGGGGCCCCACGGCACATAAAGCGGACATTCTTGCTCGGCAGCGCGAACGATATGGCTTTCTGCGGATAGAGAATCCGGTAGTTGCCAGTCGCCATGTTTGACCGTGAGGCGAAACTCCTCGCCGTTTCGTAGATAGAGAGCTGCGCGACGCGCATCCAGTGCTTCGACCAGCACCTGCAACAGCTGGGGGCACAGGGTGGGTACATCGAGAAGTTGCCCCACCGTCTGGCTCATCCGCTGCAGGGTGCGATCCAGTTGTGATTTTTCCCGGTGCAACCGCAAATAGATGACGGTACGTAATCGCCAGCGCACCAGGTCCATTACGACCAGCAACAACCAAGAAGTCATGCTCACGAAAATCGCCTGTCGAAACGGCGAATGGCTCTCGATACGGGTGCCGATCGTCAAGGTTACCACGAAGAGCAAACCGGTGTAAACCAGTCCGGCTAATGCGCTGAGCACAAATGTAGCCAGCCCCCAGTGCAAAACCTGGCCGACCTCCATCATGCCATAGCGCGAAATGCTCACTCCGTAAGCCACGGTGAAGCACAGCGATGCCAGAAACATGGGCCAGGTTGCACCACCGAGACTGAAACGTTCCGCATCGGTAACCGCCAGCAGGACGGTATAAGCTACCAGGGCCAGAGCTACCAGCGCCCCCGCGAGTATCCACTGCAACTGTTTGCGTTCGCGGCTGTTGGGCTGCGCTCGCCAGAAACTGTGGGCGAGGCTAGCCACGCAACCGACAAATAATGCAGCTGAAACGAACACGCTTGCGTACACCTCCCGCATCAGCCACAACAAAATGGTTTGCACCCGGGCTGTTTTGTCGGGCAGTGCAGCAAAGCGATAGGTCCAGACGAGCAGCAAATAGGTCGCCACTTTGGCCACCAGCAGCAATACCGGCACGCTGTAAAGAGCGGTCAAGGTCAACCAGGGTCGGCGTTCCAACCACTTTTTCGGTCTGGGAAAGACGAGGTAAAAATGCAAACTAACCACGGGTAACAGCCCAGCACAGATCATAAAGACGAGCACCAGGGGCGGACTGCTCGCTATGCGATACCAGTGGTAACCGCCCATAAACGCGCCGATGGTCACCACGCACAGCAGGTAAAATCGGCGAACCGCGTCGTCATTGGGTCGTCGCCACCACACCAGCGCCACCAGACCGAACAATCCCAGCTTGACCACAAACCATAAAAGCGAATGGGTAAACTCCTCCGGCGGAGTCGTTCCTACCAGACACCACACCGCGGCTTCGCGTCCATCCTCTTTGCGGAAACGAACCCGCACCCATTCTTCGTCACCATACACCAGTACATGCGTGTCCTTTTCCGGCAGCGTTTCCAGAGCTTCACGGGGAAATTTTTCCGGCGAAACTGCCAGCCGGGGAAATTCGCGCCAGTTCCGTAGCTCCGCTACAGTGCGAATCACATCGGAAAACGTCTGAATGCGGTGAGGCCCCACACTGAGCAGATCATCGCCCACTTCCGGAGGTGGCCCAGGCTCATACCGCAAATAAGTGTAGTTGATTTTTTGAATGTCCGTGCCGAACGCAGCTTGCAGACCAATCTCGGGAGCCTGAGCAGCATACCAGACAACCGCAATGCCGTACAGGCATACTGCAATACCACAAGCGAGCAGTCCAGCACGCCACCACACGGTGCCACCCCCCTGCCCCGATTGTATGGTTTTATGCCACCGCTACCACACGCGAGCCGACCTCCTGAGCGAGCAAACCAGCCTTGTCCGTGCGTTCCCACGTAAATTCCGGCAACTCCCGTCCGAAATGACCATGTACCGCCGTTTGCCTGTATATAGGCCGGCGCAATTGCAACGCCTCGATGATCCCCCGCGGAGTCAGCGCAAAATGCTTACGAATCAACTCAATCAGCTGGTCTTCACTGAGGCCTGCGCGAATAGTTCCGAAAGTGCTCACCCAGATGCTCAACGGTTCCGCTTTGCCGATAGCATACGACAATTGCACTTCACACTGGTCGGCAAGACCAGCAGCGACAATGTTTTTGGCGATGTAACGTGCCATATACGCGGCGGAGCGGTCCACCTTTGTCGGGTCTTTACCGCTGAAAGCACCGCCACCATGCCGTCCTCTCCCACCGTAAGTGTCCACGATGATTTTCCGGCCAGTCAGTCCTGTGTCGGCAGCTGGGCCTCCTTCCAGAAAGCATCCTGTCGGATTGATGTGGTAAATGATATCCTCGTCCACCAGGTCGGGGCGCTCCGCCTGAAGTGTTGGCAAAATAAGCCGTTCGATGATCGCTTTTTTCGCTCGTTCGGAAAAATACGGCCGCCCTTCTCGGTGCTCTACCACGCTGGTGTCGTGCTGCGTCGAGAGCACCACGGTATGGATGCGAGCCGGAGTCCCGTCGGGATGATATTCCACCGTGACCTGACTTTTGGCATCGGGGCGCAGAAAAGGCAGCTCCCCGCTGCGGCGAAGCTGTGCCTGTTTTTCGACCAAGCGATGGGCGAGATAGATAGGCAGCGGCATCAGCGATTTCGTCTCACGGCAGGCGTAGCCAAACATCATCCCCTGATCCCCGGCACCACCGCTATCCACCCCCAGAGCAATGTCGGGCGATTGCTTATGAAGGCAAATGTCCACCTGCACGGTATCGCAAGAAAATCCGACCGCCGGGTCTGTGTAACCGATCTCACGAATGGTGTCGCGGACCAGGCGATCCACGACCGATCGAGTCAACGTTGCCTTGGTTGTGATTTCTCCAGCTACGACTACCAGGTCGGTTGTCACCAGAACTTCGCAAGCAACCCGACTTTGTGGGTCGTGCTGTAAGCAATAATCGAGAATGGTGTCGCTGATCTGATCGGCCACCTTGTCCGGGTGGCCCATACTTACGGACTCACTGGTGAAAAGGTAATTGCGACCGAGAGCCATAGGTTTCCTCCGCGGCGCCAGACGTGCATCCTCACAGTCAAGCGCTCCATCTGCTACCGAATACCTCGAGGCCAAGCTGGATAACCACTTACCCTACCCTAGCCTGGCTGGCCAAGTGGCCATTATAGTTACCCAGATAACGCAACTCAAGCATGCGGGATTGTCAGCGAACCGTTTCTGGCCTCGCATGCCGGCAAAGCTGGCTCCAGCCGCGTGGGAAGGGAAATCCCGAAGTCCTCAGCGAATTCCCCGTTAATTTTTGCCCGTACCGCTAGCTGGAGAGCGTAACCCGGCGATATTCGACCTTGTCCGCAGCAAAGATACCAAGCCCTTTCTCTCCGGCCAGCTGCACATGCTCCGGCTGGCGTCGGCGGAATTGTTCGTCCTTTTGCGGGTTGCTTTTTTCCGTTCCCATCTCAGCCACAGGTGGCCAACCTCGGCTGGCACGATACTGGTCGAGAATATGCCAGCCGACATGGTCCAGCGCTACCGGATCGGTGGCAAAAAACAGCGACTTTTTCTCCCACACATCCCAGGTGTTGTTCCAGGTACCTGGCCCACCTTCATAACAGGCAATCAGGGCGTCCATGACCAGCAGCACCACTTTTTGCCGCAGCGGTTCGAGAGATACCATTTCCGGAATAAAGGTACCGCAGGTATTATCCAGTTCCGGCGATGGTGCATATTTGCCCATGTGCGAACGGGCCACGTTGTTTACGAAACCGTGCGACAAGTCCTTCAACGACATGGTAATGCCACCGGAACGGTGATCCTTAAGCACCGTGGCAACAATGATTTTGTTCACCAGATCGGTTGTTACCAGCCGACTGAGATGGGAATTTTCGCTGGGCCGATCATGCGGACTGAGCTTCGGCATGGCATACGGCAACCGGCGGAACACATCCGGGTCGTATCCGACTACATGCGGGTCAGGTTCGGGCCGCTTTCCAGTTTTCTCATCCGGGTCACGCCCTTCCAAATCGGTTTGCTGGCTATGGTACTGCGCGTGGGAAGCATACCAGCCGACTGACGGATAACGGCTTTGCAGAAACTTTTCGTACCCGGCCCGGCAAAATTGGTCGGCGTAGCGCTCATAGAGGACAATATCGCGCTCAGTCAGGCCCGCGCTTTTCAGTCCCTCGATCAGAGCCGCGACCAGCTCAAGATTGGTAATCGCACTTCGCTTTTTGCCATCAGTCAGGCCGACAGGGTTGACCTTGATGGCCACGCGGTCTCCTTTTTGAAACAGCGTTTTCCAGGCCGAAACCGGGTCGTCGGCTCCGGTCAGGGTTTGCATGCCGCGGCTGACCATCTGCTGGACTGCCTCGAGCTGAACCCGACCATTAATTACGGCAGCAGGATGATGAACTTCGACGACCTTTCCCGGCCAGCGTCCCGGCAAACCAAACGCCGGTTTTGCCACCTCGACACATCGTCCCGTGAAACGCTCCTCGGGCGACAGAAGGTAAACAGGTCGCGTGTCTCCATCCGACTCCAGGCCGTTTTGATCCGATTGAGACGAGCAACCCAGCAAACCGGTCAGTCCAAAGCTTGCCAAACCGACTCCAGTACGCTGCAAAAACTGGCGACGGCTCCAGGTATGTTCCTGCATGGTAACTCCCCTTTTTCGCGGGCGACAATTGTCGAGCCACGCTGTCCTTTTGCCCTCCTAACGTTAATGCTACGACTTCCGAGCTATTACACCAAGACGTCGCACAAACGCGAAACTTATCAAGGCGCCAGGTGTTTAACTGCACGGGGAAGCTGCTCGTGGGCTGAGCGGCTTGTGCAACCTGCCACACTATACGGGGAGAAAGCCATGCGTCGAACACCTCAACTAGCCGTGCTACCGCTAGCCATCCTTGCCCTGACCGGTCTGGCTTACGCTGACCGGGAAGGTGAACCTCGCAAGCCCAGGCCCCAGACGAGAATTGCGGAGTTCCGCAAAGTAGATGGCCCCAAGCTCGTTTTCCTGGTTCGCGGTGATTCTGGCGAACGCGAATTTGCTTGCGAATACGATTCCGACACCAAATTTCTGGCCGAAACCGATCAGGACGTAAAGGTAAAAGTCCGCGGCGAAGGTGGTGTGGAGCGGGAAGTGACAAAACCGCAAACCAGGCCGATTCAACTCAAGGACCTCGTCTCGGGTCAGCGCGTGGCCGTCACCATGCTGGTCGGCGATGAAAAGACCACGCCGCGTTGTGTGGAAGTCCGCGTGCTTCGGCCACAAAAGCCTCGCCGTGAAGGCAGCGATGGCTAACGCTTTGTGGAAACTTTGGCGGGCGTCCGAAAACCTTTACCGCAGCCGACCGGGTTTGGGATACGGGCAAGGGATCGGAGCAGCCCTGCGGATGGACCGTAACCACTTCGCTAACCTGCCCGCTTGAATGCTGCGTTTCGCCTGTAACCGAGTGGTAAGGGGCACGGTTGAACCGTGCCCTTTTTTCGTGAAACGCGTCAGCCCATTTTTGATTATTGCCATGCTTACCAACCGGAGCCTCCAGGCATTCCCTTGAAGTGTCAGCAGGGCTATTGAACAGGAGTTGTTCAGGCGGTGACCGTGGCATTCAGGCTTGGCTTTGTACAATAAAACGTTACAAGCAACGACAAGGAGTCCGCCATGCCAAGAGTAGATTGCGATATCCGAGATGTGAAATTAGCGCCAGAGGGAAAGCGACGTATTCTCTGGGCCGACCGGGATATGCCAGTACTGGCCCAAATCCGCGAACGATTTGCCCGGGAGAAGCCGCTGACCGGCATTCGTATGTCTGCCTGTCTGCATGTCACCGCGGAAACTGCGAATCTGATGCGGACTTTGCAAGCCGGAGGTGCGGAGTTAGTGCTGTGTGCCTCGAACCCGCTGAGCACACAGGACGATGTTGCTGCAAGCCTCGTGGAAGATTTCGGTGTGCGTGTTTATGCCATACGTGGCGAGGACACCGACACCTATTACCGCCACATTGCTGCTGCGTTGGAGCATGCCCCGATGCTGACCATGGACGACGGGGCGGACCTGGTGTCGTCGCTGATCTTCGTTGCCATAGGCCGGCTGCAAGATGTGCATCCCCGTGTGCGCGAATGGGCTGAGCGAACCGGTAAGGAACGTTGTCGCCAGATCATTCAGGGAATTCTCGGCAGCATGGAAGAAACGACTACGGGTGTAACGCGCTTGAGGGCGATGGAACGCGACGGGGTATTGCAATTTCCAGTCATTGCGGTCAACGACGCCCAGAGTAAGCATTTCTTCGACAATCGCTACGGTACCGGACAGAGCACGATTGACGGCATTATTCGCGCCACGGACATATTGCTGGCGGGCAAAAAAATCGTGGTGTCGGGTTATGGCTGGTGCGGCAAGGGAGTATCCCTGCGCGCTCGTGGGATGGGGGCAACAGTCATTGTCACCGAAGTGGACCCGATTCGGGCCCTGGAAGCGGCTATGGACGGTTTCCTGGTGATGCCGTTGCTGGAGGCAGCGAAAATTGGCGACCTGTTTATCACCGTCACCGGCAACAAACACGTGCTGCGCCGCGAACACTTTGCGGTGATGAAAGATGGTGCCATACTGGCCAACAGTGGTCATTTTGATGTGGAAATTGACCTGCCCGCTTTGCGCGAGATGACTGCCGAGATTGTGCGACAGGTTCATCCTCACGTAGATGAATACCGTCTGAAAGATGGTCGGCGATTGTACTTGATCGGTGAAGGAAGACTGGTCAACCTGGCAGCTGCCCACGGCCATCCGCCGAGCGTTATGGACATGAGTTTCGCCACTCAGGCGCTGAGCAGTGAGTATTGCGTGAAAAATCGTGGTCGGCTCACTCCTCGTGTCCATGACGTGCCGCGAGAAATTGAGGACACGGTGGCACGCCTCAAGCTGGCCTCGATGGGGATTCAGATTGATACGCTCACGGAAGAGCAAAAACGCTACCTCTCTGCCTGGGAACAGGGAACGTAAGGCGAGGCGGGATGTGCCAAAATGAGCCGCACCTTGACGTTTCTGGGCACCGGAACCTCAACCGGGGTGCCGCTGTTGGGCTGTGATTGCGAAACTTGCCGCTCTCCCGATCCTCGTAATCAGCGTTGCCGCTGCTCTGTCGTGATCTGCACCACGCAGGGCAATCTGCTGATTGACACACCCCCGGAGATTCGTTTGCAACTGTTGCGTGCCGGCGTCCACCGCGTCCATGCAGTCGTTTATACGCATCACCATGCCGACCACATTTTCGGTTTCGATGACGTTCGCCATTTTGCCCGACAACTCGGTGGTCCTGTTCCCATTTACTGCAACCAGGCCACTGCGCAATTCCTGCGTCGCACGTTTGACTATGCGTTCCATGCCGAACCGGTTTTATGGCAGCAAGGGCGCGTACCCTATGTCCGGTTGCACCAGATTGACACGGAACCTTTTGAAGTGCTGGGACAGCGAATGATTCCCGTTCCGCTGGAACACAGTATTCCGGTGACGGGTTTTCGACTCGACGGGCTGGCATACTGCCCCGATGTGGGAGCGATTCCGGAGGGGAGCTGGAAATTACTGGAAGGCGTGGAAATTCTGGTGCTCAACGCACTGCGTCCGCAAAAGCCTTTATCCGGACATTTGACCCTGGAACAAGCGCTGGCCATTATCGAACGTCTGAAACCGCGGCAGAGCTATTTGACCCATTTAGGACACGAAATGGAGTATAATCGTATCCAGAAGCAATTGCCCCCAGGTGTTGAATTGGCTTATGATGGACTGAGCTTCTCGTTTTGAGTGAAGCAGGAGGTGCTCATGGCTGGTGCAATTGAAGTGCATGTCGTCATGCTGGCTGGCGGCTCGGGGACACGGTTCTGGCCCTGGAGCCGACACACCCGACCCAAGCAGCTTCTGGCACTGGTTGGGCAGCAAAGTTTGCTTCGGCAGTGTGCGGAGCGGTTTCGCGGTTGCATTCCTGCTGAGCACTTCTGGGCGGTAACCACGGCCGAGCTTTTGCCCCAGGTTCGTGAGCACCTCAACGACCTGGTACCGGAAAGCCAGCTCATTGGCGAACCGATGGGCCGAGACACCGCCCCCTGTATTGGCCTGGCAGCAGCGCTCATCGCCCAGCGCCACCCTGAAGCGGTGATGATCGCTGCCCCAGCCGACCATCTCATTGAGCCGGTCGGAGCTTTTCACCGATCCATTCAGGCAGCGGTGACGCTAACCCAGGAGTTCCCGGATTCGCTGATCACGCTCGGCATTGTCCCTACTCGTCCGGCCACCGGTTACGGTTATATCCGGCGAGGCGCATGGATTGGCGAGCGGCAGGGGGTGGCTGTTTATCGTGTCGCCGAATTCCGCGAAAAGCCGGATTTGCAAACCGCCGAACAGTACCTGGCCAGCGGTGAGTTTTACTGGAACAGTGGTATTTTCGTCTGGCGTGTGCAAACCATCCTGCGTGAACTTGCCCAGCAGCAACCGCGTATTGAAAATGCCGTGCGCCGACTGGCGGAGAACTGGCATTCGCCTCAGCGAGACGCTCTGCTTCGCCAGGAATACGCGGCCCTGCCCAAAATCAGCATTGATTACGCCGTCATGGAAGGCTGTCGAACTGCCCTGGTGCTGGCAGCGCCATTCCGCTGGGACGATCTCGGTAGCTGGAGCGCACTGGAACGCCTTCATCCGCAGGATGCAGACTACAATACGATATTGGCGCGACACGTAGGGCTGAAGACGCGCCGCTGCATCATCGTCGGCGATTCCAACCGGCTCATTGCTACGCTCGGTGTCGAAGATTTGCTCATTGTTCAGTCTGACGATGCCGTGCTCGTCGCCCAAAAACAGCAAGAAAACGATATTCGCCAGCTAGTCGAGCTCCTGCGAGACACAGGACAGGAGGCTTTTCTGTGATGAGCACCCATTCCCGATCGACGGGTAGGCTTCTGGGTCTGGATTACGGCGAAGTGCGGATCGGGCTGGCTATCAGCGATGTGGAACGCCGCGTCGCTTCGCCCATCGGCGTCTATCAACGGCGCTCGACCCACGAAGATGCTGACTATTTTCGCAGGCTCGTTTACGAGAAAAACGTATCCGCGATCGTGGTCGGCTTACCCCGGCAGACCGGAGGCGAGGAAGGATACGCTGCTGAGGCTGCCCGCCAATTCGGGCAATGGCTGGCAGAAGTAACAGGCTTGCGCGTGATTTACTGGGACGAGCGATTCACCACGCAGCAGGCGGATCGGCTTATGCGCGAAGCTGGACTGAGCGGAAAGGCGCGCAAACAGAAACTCGATACCGTTTCGGCTCAAATCCTGCTGCAAGGTTATCTCGACGCCGGCTGCCCTGCCCCGCCCGTCTCGGATACAACTACGTCGCAGACGTAACCGTCTGTGTCCTTACCTGGCCTGTGCTGCCTTCGATGCTGGCGGGACTGGCTAAGCTTTGGCGGCCGGTGTATTTTTATTATGGTGATTGCCGTACTCACCTGCTAAGCCCACATGAAAAGCATCGGAATGACCGCGAGAGTGGCGGAATTGGCAGACGCGCTGGACTTAGGATCCAGTCCCGAAAGGGGTGAGGGTTCGAGTCCCTCCTCTCGCACTGGTCTGGGCGAATAGACAGACCCGGCCTGGAACGGCGTGAATCGTTTGCCCGGCTTTTACGAACTCGGCGCAGCCGGGGCACGTTCGCTGGCCTGGAATCCGCTGGTACGATGGGAACCGTCGCAGAACGGTTTGTTTTGGGAATGTCCACAGCGACACAAGGCGATGGCGGGTTTGCCAGAAGGAAGCGGGAATGGCTTTCCTTCCGCGTCGAGCACCTGCACCGGGCCTTCAACGACATAAGGTCCGTTATCGCGCACACGGATAGTTACCACCGCATCAGCCATGACTCTACCTCCATTAGCTGAAGTGCATCTCCCTCGTATCAGCGTGATGCCAGAGCGCTGAATTCGTTTCGTTTCCCCCCCACAATCGTTCGATTTTGCTCCAGATGATGCGTGTTCCGACTCCGATAATTTTTCCATTAGTCGCATCGTGTCCGAAACCTGCTACGCGATTCGAAATTGATCTCCTTTGTTTTGCCAGTGTTCCGATGCTACGCAATGGTCGCCAGCGGAACAATAGTTGGGGCGACCGGATAGTTGCACTCGGGTAGTTTTTTATTATGCAGGGTGCAGGCGAACTCACAAAGGCAGGTTCAGAATTTTTGCGAGGCAAACTCTTCTTTTGGATCGTGTGGCACAAAGAGCCACGATATTTGCTGGGCCAGGTAAACGACGAACGCTCGTCGAAAGCGTTCCGGGGGCAAGTCGGGGTCAACGGATGCCGGCCCGCTGCCGCGAGGAAACTCCACGTGCAAATGTTCCTTGATCACCAAATCGCTCAGGACATCCCCAGCATCGGGCATGCGCGCCGGTGCTACGGTGACCGTTACGTCTGCCCGAGCCCGGTACAGCGTTCGATTGGAACCATTCTCATAGAGCGAAGGATTGTTGAGCTCGACGAAAATGACCAGATCGGCGCGCAATTGTCGGGCCATTTCGGAAGGTTCGAGGGCCTGCCACTGGTCGTTGCGATCTTGCCAGCGATGCACCACGCTGGGTGCCAGCACCACCAGGCGTTCCTTCTCCTGTTCGAATCCCTTAGCCAGAGCCTTGGACAGAGCATCATCCAGTTCGCGGGCTAAAGGGCCCAGGTGAATTTGCGTCCCTACGTCCGTGTAAGTTACCACTGCGACGCGAAGAGGCTCCTTGCGTGGCTTGTTCAACTTTTCCCGATAACTGAGCAGATCAACTGGCGGCGGTGGACGCATGTCTTTGCCGAGCATGACTGCCGTGAAGTATATCAACGTCGGCAAGGTACAACCGCTCATGACTGTCGAAAAAATGGCCACGCAGACAATGCCAGATACACAAACGCCAACTCGACTTTTCCACCCGCCAGTGCCCATTCGCCCCATCATACCCCGTTCCTCGCTTCCATGCCCCAATCCCCAAGGCTTCTCTTTTCCCCGCTTCGTTCACCCGGACGAAAAATATCGCGGTCTTTCAGGCCGTCGGCGCGATGGTTCGGCGGTGCCCACGGTTACCAGTATCCATTGCGGAGGTAAAGCAAGGCACGAATCAGCCAGCACCCCAAGACGAGCCAGAGCATAGTCCAGGCGGCCAGGGAACTGAGCCAGTGCCAGTCAGGAAGTCCTAGCGTTCGGCCGCTTATCCCCGCGACCGCGAACCAGCCTGCCATGGTGACGGCTAGCAATACCATCACCGGGCCGGCCGGGTTGACAGCCAGAGCAGCTCGCCAGTCTCCATGCATGAGCAGGCTGAAGCTCGTGGTCAACCCGCAGCTCGGACATGGCCAGCCGGTCAATCGCTGAAAGCTGCACGGTGGCAATACTAACTGCTGATGCGTCCCCCAGCGGCGCGGCTGACCATTCTCGTCATAAGGATTCAGGCTGCGGGCTATTCCCAGCACGGTACCAATCAGCAGAGCGATAAGTATCAGGCTGATACGTTGCCACCAGGCCAGTTTTTGCTCAGCCTCGACAGGAATCACTACCGGCAAGACTTCTGCCGAATCGGTGCTTGCTGTAGCTGGGAGCTCGGTTCGGCCTTCGTTTTGTGGTGTCGGTGCGCTGCCAGTAGCTTCCAGGCGTCCGGGGAGCGCTGCCATTTCGCTGCGAGTCTTATCTACGTCATCACCTGCCTGGTGTGATTCCGCTGCCGGCACACTATCCGTTGCCAGTGGCCATGCCGGGGCAGCAGGGATAGCCGTTTCGGCGGCCCGATGGCAATCGGCAAGCTCATCGGGATGGTGCCCTGCCACAGTCTTCGTGTTTGGGTCGCGCACCATAACGTCCTCGCCAAGCCACGACAAGACCAGATCGTATGCAGGACGCGAGATTCTTCCAGAATGGCGCCACGTAGCCGTGGCCAGAAACTATGCCAAAACAATCAGCGGCATGCACAGGCTGGACGTCGGAATTCAGCACCCTTGGAGCTGCCTATGGGCGGAACCGCCGGGTGAATTCCTCGTAAGCGTCGCGCAGCTCAGGAGGTAGAACCGGCCGGTCACTCGCATCCACGTCAGCGGATTGCCCTTCACGAGTGGCAGCGCGATTCGGACCTATTGCTCGTCGGCTTCCCTGAGACAGTTCCGCCTGCACGACCTGGGGCTTATCGCGAAGCAGGCGCTGGAGTTCTTCGGGCGTTTTAACCCCCAGGCGCTGCATTAGCTCACGGGTTGGCTTGTCAATTTCGCCTCGCTCCATTTTCTTCCGCAAACTGTCCAAAGTCAGGTCGCCCGGAGCTTCTGAGAATTCAGGGTTCGGCTTCATGGGTTTCGTGGCCAGCGGGCTGTCCTGTGCTGGGCCTTGCCGATCTACACCGGAAGTGTTCCCACCGCTGGTCGGCCCTGCCTGGCTCCCCGGCTTGTCTGGTGGCTGCTGAGAGCTGGCATTTCCGCTGTTACTACCACCTCCCTGGCCGGGCTCGGAACCCTGCCCTGAATCGGGCTTTCCGCCCGACTGCTCGCCGGCGTTCGCCTGCCCGGATTGACCGCTGCCGGCTTGTTGACCGCCG
>Ga0079995_1059528_pt1 | contig 45814 bp, 41 predicted proteins | sample FaiFalFF_MnMetaG_2_FD_69198 | JGI IMG/M metagenome (GOLD analysis project Ga0079995, IMG submission 69198) | Freshwater microbial communities from Yellowstone National Park, Wyoming, USA - Fairy Falls C (FF_Mn_C) (SPADES assembly) (version 4) | ecosystem: Environmental > Aquatic > Freshwater >... | reverse complement strand
CCTGCCGGCCGAAACCAATACCTACCCCGCAGCCCTAAAGCAGCAACACCAGTCCTTGTATCATAATCCACAAGTCTATCGATCTCATCAGAACTAAAAACAGATTCTCTTACCAACGACCTTGTGTATAACATGCGAAGGCAAAAACACAATCAAAGATTCCGTTAGGAGAGAAGGCTATTTAAAGCTTTGGATTTAGATCTAGAGGGTAGGAAGCTTACTGAGGATCTTGTCTATGAGGTTGCCAGTCACCCCATTGGCTGAGTCAGGAGCATCTTTAGTCACGTGTAGTACCTGTTCTACAGGAGGGTGATACCTTCAAAGGTCTTTGGCTGGATAATGGAGGTTGTGCCTTCGAGAAGCTACAAGCTGGATGTAAGGCCTTACCAAATTAACTTAAAGGATGTTGTTAAGACTCTTCAGCATTTGTGCCAAAAGCATGAGAAGTGCTATATGCATGCTCTACAGAGTAATGCTTGAGGCGGTTTGAGGCTTTCTCAAGCTATGACATATTACCAAAGACTTCAAGTCTGAAGAAGTTGTTGAGGTGCCCACCATAGGCCTGGAGACGAAGAGATTTGTCTGATTTGAGAAGTTCTGCAGGCACCACTTAGACATCAGAGGGCCTCAAAAGCCTTGGCGAATGGGCTTACTTCTCGATAGAAACGCTAGAGCTTCTAAAGAGGTATGCAGGTAGCGAAGCTGATAGAAGTGTTGTCACTAGGTATGCAAAGAGGCATGGATTGATGGTGCCGAAGATAATGAGAAAAGTTTCTTGGAGAATAATGGTACAGGTAATGCCAAGAGAAGTAGCAAGGCAGATTTGGAGAGCTAAAGATATCTGAAGCTAGATATGAAGACTTGTTAAGCGAAGCAGACGAGCATTACCCAAAATACCTTGAAAACTCGAACAAATCTATTCCTTTCACAACACAAAACATGCAGGGAGTGTGCATCAGCTCATTGCACAGAGTAGAAGAGGTATACCATTGCATGGCTGATATTCATCACATGCAATGTCCAGAACAACTTGTTGAAAAAAGAGAAGAACGTGAACCCGCGCCTATTTTCTATTATTTGGTGCCGCGGCCGGGATTTGAACCCGGGTCACGGGCTCGAAAGGCCCGCATACTGGGCCTGGCTATACTACCGCGGCTTCCAGAGTTTATAGTGTGGAGCCTGGAGGTTTAATAGGTGTTGTGGAGCCGGGGCCGGGATTCGAACCCGGGATTTAACGGGTCTCCGCGATAGGCCCTGCTTTAACCACTGCAGCCCGCCGCCTTAGACCGCTCGGCCACCCCGGCTCCATAGGTATATTTAGTTGGCTAGCTTATTTATAGGTTTGCTTCTGGGGCGGGAGGGTTGTTTGTATGGTTTTCTAGTTAAAGTTAATTAAGCTTGGCTCCAAGCTGTGTAATGTGGGTCTCCCGGTAGGCTGGGTTATGGGTGTTTGTTCTATGTCTACTCGAAGGTTTGAGATTTTATGTTTGAGGTGTAAGACGTCCATGGATTATATGAGTGAGGTTGAGAGAGGTGGTGAGGTTAGAGTTTCAAGGTTTTATAGGTGTCCTGTGTGTGGTTTTAGGGTTCTCGATGAAAGGGTTACTGTTAGGAGATCTGAGGATGGCTTGGTGCTCGAGTTTAGCAAACCTGTTAATAGGAAGTTCATTATTATGAGGGTTATCTAGGCTACCTCTCTGCTCTGAGTTGGTGGAGGTGATCTGTGTTTAGTTTACTTAGGTTTATGGCATTTGCTGTTAGAAGGTTTAGAGAGGCTCTTACAGCTAGCCCTGATGCTATGTTTATTGCTAGGAGGTTGTTTGTGACGAACTCCATAGACTCCATCATCTCATCTCTTGGTGTTAACGTTGGAGCATATAATCCCGGTGTTGACCCTAAGGTTTTGATCTTAGCTGTGCTTGGAGGTAGTATATCCTTGAGTTTAATATCGGGGTTTATAGGGGTTTTTATAAGTGAGAAGGCTGAGAGGGTTAGAGAGCTTAGGGATCTTGAGAGGAAGCTTGGGGCAAGACTTGAGAATACCATATATGCTAGGTCTGCTACACTAGTACCGTTATACGTGGCTTTATGGAGTTCAACTGGCATGCTATTATTTCCTCTAGTGATCGTAGCTCCTTATACAGCTGTGCTAGCAGGTATCATGGGATTAGCTGAGGCCTTCTCAGCCTCCATAGCCATAGCTCTCCTATCTCTAGCAGTTATTGGTGCTTACCTAGGGATCGTGATGGGTGAAAGGATGTGGCTTTCAGCTCTTAGAACTCTAGGTTTAGGGATCATCACTTTAGCCGTGGTGGTTGTTTTTAAACTAGTTTTCGGAGCCCTGGTAGGCTGACTTGATTCTCGTGTGGAGGCCTATATCTAAGTGTATGGATGGATACAGAAGAAATAATAGGTTTAAAGATGGACTTTAACAAGGTGGTGTTAGAGTTGAAGGATGTTATAGAATCTCTTAGGAGGGAGATAAGCACTTATGCTGGTAGAGCAGTATACCTCTCGTTAAAAGATGTTAGTAAGGTTGGCTTGGGGGAGTTAGAGATCCTACCGTACTCTATTAGGGTTCTACTAGAGAATGTTCTTAGACACTATGACGGGTTCACTGTTAGAGATGTCGATGTGGAGGCTGTTGCTAACTGGAGTAGGTATGCTGGAAGGAGAGAAATTCCCTTCTATCCTGAGAGAGTTGTATTACAGGATTTAACAGGCATATCTGTTATCCAGGACTTCGCTATTATGAGGGAGATTACAGCTAAGCTTGGAGGAGACCCCTCTAGGGTTAACCCGGCTATACCAGTGGACCTAGTTATAGATCATAGTGTTCAGGTAGACTATTATGGTACTAGCTATGCTCTAGAACTTAATAAGAGGAGGGAGTATGAGAGGAATAGGGAGAGGTACTCTCTCATAAAATGGGCTCAAAAGGCCTTCAAGAACTTTAGGGTTGTACCTCCAGGTAAGGGTATAATACACCAGGTTAACCTAGAGTACTTGTCTAAGGTGGTAGTAGTAGGGGGGTTCAGAGGAGATCTATGGGTTTACCCTGATAGCCTTCTAGGCACAGATAGCCATACACCAATGGTCAACGGCCTCGGGGTCTTCGGCTGGGGTGTTGGTGGTATTGAGGCTGAAGCTGTGATACTAGGTGAGCCTAACTACATATTGTTACCTGAAGTTGTAGGAGTTAGGCTTACAGGCGAGCTTAAGCCTGGGGTTACCGCTACCGATCTAGTCTTATACGTTACAGAGAAGCTTAGAAGGAGAGGTGTTGTAGGTAAGTTTGTGGAGTTCATAGGCCCTGGTGTTAAGAAGCTTAGCGTACCCGATAGAGCTACAATAGCTAATATGGCTCCAGAGTATGGGGCTACAATAGGCTACTTCCCGGTAGATGAGGCTACAGTTAGGTATCTAAAGGTTACTGGTAGGGGCTCAGACCACGTTGCACTCGTAGAGTTATACGCTAAAACGGTGGGGTTATGGTATAGTCTTGAGGATCCAGAGCCTAGGTATAGCGAGGTTATCGAGATAGACCTGGCGGATGTTGATCATAGCATAGCAGGCCCGGCTAACCCGGAGGATAGAATACCTCTATCGGAGGCTAAGAGGAGGTTGGAGGAGCTCATAGAGAGCTACGTTAGGTCTAGGAATAGAGATAGGACGATGGTAACAATTCCGTTTAACGGTATCGATGTTAAACTCCAAGACGGGTTTATAGCAATAGCATCTCTAACAAGCTGTACTAATACTAGCAACCCAGCCCTCATGGTTGCAGCAGGGCTCCTAGCTAGAAAGGCTGTTGAGAGAGGTTTAACAGTTAAACCATGGGTTAAGACTAGTAATGCCCCAGGCAGTAGAGTTGTAGTGGAGCTCTGGCGTAGACTAGGGCTTCTACCATACCTTGAAGCCCTCCGATTCCACATAGTAGGCTTTGGTTGTACAACGTGTATAGGTAATAGCGGCCCCCTACCTAAACCTGTAGAGGAGGTGTTAAGGAAATCGGACGTCTACGCTGTAGCCGTCCTCAGCGGTAATAGGAACTTCGCTGGTAGAATACACCCGTTAACCAAAGCTAGCTTCCTAGCAAGCCCACCGCTGGTGGTAGCATATGCTATAGCAGGCCGCATAGACGTGGACTTTGACAGGGAACCCTTAGGCTTAGACCCTAATGGTAACCCTGTATACCTAAGGGACGTATGGCCTAGCCAGGAGGAGGTTAACAAGGCTGTGGAGGAGGCGCTAGACCCGGAGCTTTTCAAGGAGAAGTACAAGGATATATTCGTGGGGGATGAGTACTGGGAGAAGCTGGAGGCCCCCACAGGGGATCTCTACGAGTGGGATGAGAGGAGCTTTATGATTAGAAGACTACCATTCCTAGATGATTTCACCCTCGAACCCCAGCCGTTGAAGGATATAAGGGGTGCTAGGGTTCTAGTAAGAGCACCTGATAGGACTAACACGGATCACATAAGCCCAGCTGGTAGGATAAGCTCCACATCGAAAGCCGGGGAGTTCTTGAAGGAGAAGTTCGGGGTAGACCCTGAAAGGCTTGGTCTAACCTTCGGTAGCCTTAGAGGTAACCCTGAAGTCATGGCTCGCGGTACATTCGATAGCCCAGGTTTCAGGAATATGCTTGTAAAGGATAAGCTTGGAGGATGGACTATATACTGGCCTAAAGGCGAGGTGGTGCACGTTTACGATGCCGCAAAAGCTTATAAGGAGGCGGAGATCCCAGTCATAGTGCTAGCAGGAAAACAGTATGGCACAGGTAGTAGTAGAGATTGGGCTGCAAGAGGCCCGTACCTCTTAGGCGTTAAAGCTGTTATAGCGGAAAGCTACGAGAGAATACATAGGAGCAACCTAGTATGCATGGGCATACTACCACTAGAGTTCATGGAGGGAGAGAACGCTGAAAAACTAGGGTTAGATGGAAGCGAGGAATACGATATAATAGGCATAGAGGAGGGCCTATACCCAGGCAAGATATTAACAGTAAGAGCTAGGAAGCCCGATGGGAGGATCGTAGAGTTCAAGGTTAAAACAAGGCTAGACACACCAGTCGAGGTAGAATACTATAAGCACGGAGGTATAATGAAGTACGTGCTAAGGAAAATACTTAGGAAAAACCTCAAGACCACACCCTAAAACACTATTAAAGCCAGCTATTACACCCCATAACGTTCACTCTATGACCCCTCCTCGCCCTTTAAAGGGCGAGGTGGAGGGTCACCAGTACTCGGCTTTCACACTTTCTCGAATCACGTCTGGTGGGTCATCTCTATGCCTCCATAAACCTCTCGCTATACTCACCAATTGTATGCCTAAAGCCTCTGCAAGCGCATCCGATATAAGCACTTCTCTCTCACCCTCAGATACAGCTACATTAACCTCCCCTACGCTCTTACACACATCCACTAGATGAACGCTTACAGCTTTAGGGGAGAAGATGAGGTGATAGAAGCCGAAGGGAGTCTCGTAAACCATAACTCTAGCTCGTGGAGGTTTAAGGCTTACACCCATGAACTCAGCAAGCCTCCTGGGCAGTAGGATTTCAGGCTCTTCAACCTCGTACCCTGAGTTAACAAGAGCTGCCGTTAAGACCTCAACGTTAGTATCAAGAGATCTTATTAAAAGCCTAACGCGAACCGCCATACTAACCACCACTAACTCTTCTAAGCCTAGCTAGCTTCGGCAACTTAGCTTTCCTAAGGAGCCCGAATCGTTTCAATATCTCTCTACCCATCGTAAGGATAGTTTTGGAAGCTAATAATGTTTTCAACCAGTGTACTAGATGTTGAGGCTTCCTTCATCTAGACTTTCCTGTTAGTATTTCCCTTAGCTCCCTTCTACTCAGTGTTCCTGCGGGTTTCTCCGGTTATACTTTGAGCTCTCAGGTATAAAACCAGTATTATAGCTGTGCCTAGGAATATTCTGGCTAGTAGGGCTTAAACGTAGATGATATTTGATATAATGTCGGGGATTGATATAGCCAGTATTAGGGTTGAAGCTATGAATCCGGTCAACCCTATCATCGTGTATCTTGTTAGCCCCCTTGCAGGATCGGTCTTCCCTCTTCACCGTAGGGCTATGAGTATAACTGCTAGTATGGTAGATGCGAGGATCAGGGGTATAGCCAGCCTCGATATAACGTCCAAGATCGACACCATGGCTTGAAAGATATTTGGAGTATAGTAGTATATCAGCACTCCCCGTCAGCCATGCTTTCCAAGACTCTTAAATACTTGGAATGCATAGCAGGCGGTTCTCAGCGCTACCCCTAGGCCCCCTCACCGTAGAAGCTCAACCCTGCTAGCCAGGGGCTTCATAGCCCTACGGGGCTTGGAAACCTAGGGTAACCACCTAACATTCTGAAGCTTAAATATCCATTTATACTAGGACTGTACTGACACTGTGCTGTTGAGAAGGTTTCTCGGCTGGAAGGCTTGATGTGAGTGTAGCCATGCCGTTCTGAAGTTGTTTCAAGTTTTATACTTATAGGGGTTGATGTTAGGAAAACCTCAAACCCCACCCTATACTGGTATACAGAGGTGTAAGCTTCAACCAAAACATAATACAGAGACCTCCCCCGCTAGAGAGGTTAAAACATTAAATCAAAGCAACCACAGAATGCCAGGGTTCCCCTCACAGAGATGAACTGGAGGAAACTATGAAGGTGGATCTGTGGGCTGGGGTCACCCAAAGCGGGCAAAGGCTAATGACATGGTGGGGCGATGATAGAAAGCCCCGCCTGAAGCCAATGAAGCCAAGGGCTTCAAGGAGGTTTCATATAAAACGATATAAACCTCCTTGAAGCCCGAACCCCGTCTAGCTCTCTATCAACTAGGGTAGTTTAACCCTTCTGAGGAGGCTGAGGTTTTAAACTTCCTTACTCTGTGTGTCTAAAGTGGTTTTATAAGGGTTAGGAGCTTTCTCTTTGTAACTTTTAGTTTGTATTTCCTCTAGTTCTTTCCTGCTTAGTGTTTTGCTAGGCTTCTCTGGGATGATACCCTGTGGTTTTAGGTATAGGACTAGGAGGATTATGAGGCCTACGAAGATATTTAGTGTTATAGCTCTAACTATGTCTATATTGTCTAGGATAGCCTTGATCGAGATGCTAAGTATTACTACTAGAACTATGCTCCCCCCCAGGCCTATAATGGTATATGTTATCAGTCTCTTCATTGTGCTAGATTTCGCTCTCGGACGGAGTGTTACGAGTAGGAGTATTACTAGGATAGTTACTAGTACTAGGGGTACAGCGAACCTAGATACTATCTCTAGGATGGGTGTTAGGGTTGTAAGGAGGCCTGGCATGTAAAAGTGTATTAGCCTCTTCCCCGTATATATGGTTATAGCACCTAGTATTACACCCCAGTTGTTAGCTACACCCCCTAGTATCATCATAGCCCACGGGGTGAAGGTCCAGTCGAACCTATTATAATCTATAGCCTTAACAGGGCTGTGTATAGTAGCATATATAGCTCCAGCTATGGAGGCTATTGCAGCCCCTACAGCCATAACTTTTAATCTTGTTAAAGCCACATCTCTACCGTAAACTGATATGGCTAGGTCATCATCTCTCATAGCTCTCAGCATTCTCCCCATAGGGCTATTGGCTATCCTCTCAGCGTAGAGTATGCATAACAGTAGGGTTAAGAGGCCTACTATCAAAGCTATCATCAGATCAGGGCTTACACCTGTAGGTGTTATGGGGTTAATAGCGTTCTCTAAAACACTAGGCCACGGTCTTACAACCCAAGCTCCATTAGGGCCACCGGCTAGAGAGTCTGTCTGGTCGAAGACCACTGTTACCATCATCTCGCTAAATGCTAGTAGAGCTATAGCTAGGTAGTCCTCCTTCAATCTTGTAGCTGCAAAGCTAGCTATAATGCCTGTGAGAGCCCCCACTATGATGGCGAGACCGAAGACTATTATGAGTAGTATTATGGATAAGATCAGATCCTGTGATATGATAGCCTCAAGCCTTGGAGTCGCTATCCTATTAACAACAGGGTCACCGGCTACGCCGTAGAGTACTAGATCTCTAAGGCTACCATTGTATTTAAGAGCTATGAATGCATGCTCCCTACCTAGGGTATCAATGAAACCTGGATCTACATAGCTTGCTAGGAGTAATGCTATCCTAGTACCCACCCCTGCTAGGATGAAAGCCCCTATAAACACGAAAACCGCCATCCCAAAGTTAGGTATCCCAGCATAGCCTGCCATGAGGTTTAAGGCTAGAACCACCACTGTTATAATGATGAGGTCTAGGACGTCTGTTAGGGTGAATATACCTAGAAGACTATCTACCACCACGACCCACCCTTGAGATTAAGCCGGTGAGACCTTGAGGTGCAAGGAGTAGCATGACTATGACTATAAGTAGGCTGAAAAGCCTCTGGTAATGTGTTAAGGTTATGGGGAGGCCGTAAGCCGCTAGGATATTCTGTATTAATACCACTACAAACGTCTCAGTAACACCTACAAGGAACCCCCCTAGTAGAGCTCCATAGATACTCCCAAGACCTCCTAGTATGCTTCCAGCAAACACACTAACTATGACTAGACTGGCTACAGCTGGTTTAAAGTTCTCCACCATGAATATGTAGAGGGCTCCCGAAGCTCCAGCTAAACCACCAGCGATAAACCATGAAGTCATGTAGGCTAGATCGACATTTATGCCGAGAACTCTAGCTAGGTCCGGGTTTTCTATAGCAGCTCTCAGGGATACACCGAACTTAGTTCTTGTAAGGAATAGGTGTAAGGCTATAGCTAGGGTTACAGCTATGACTGGTAGGGCTAGCCTACTAAAGGATGTGCTTATGCCTAGTACTGACACGCTTGCATCGAAACCCTTTAAGCTAGGCCCTATGAGCTTACCGAAATACGCTGTTGGCATAAGGTATAGGGTTAACGTGAGGATATTAACTAGTATTATGTCGAAGGCTAACGTCGCTATCATAAGCCCTATAATACCCACACCTCTACTAGATAGAGGTCTTAGCACTAGAAGGTACTGGATTAAAGCTACCAAGCCTACTATGAGGAAAGCCGAGATTGGTGCTATAAGGTATAAGGTATAGTATGGAGTTTTCCCCAGGCTTGAAGCCCCCCCTTCTAGGTAGAAGACGTGGTAGATTCTATCAATTAATAGTAGGGTTACAGCTGAACCTGTTATGGCTAGCGTTGCGTGGGCGAAGTTGGGAACCTTGGTTACCATGTAGGTTAGCGTTAAACCCATGCATAGTAATGCTAGGCTCGACCCGTATGCTATAGAGTATATGAGATACTCCGTACTCGGAAGCACCAACATCATCACCTTAGACCAAGGTATCTCTTTCCTAGCTCCACATCTTGTAAGAGACTCTCCGAGGGCCCTTCATAGCTAACCCTACCGCTAACCATGAGCAAAGCTCTATCACCTAGCTCAAGTGCCGCCCTAGCGTTTTGCTCCACCAGTACTATAGTTTTTTTCATCTCATCCCTCAACATGGATATCTTTTTAAGAAGATGTCTAGCCACCACCGGTGCTAGGTTAGCTGTAGGCTCGTCGAGCATTATGATATCAGGTCTTCTAACCAAGGTCATAGCTAGTGCTAGCATCTGCCTCTCACCACCACTAAGACTTCTAGCCTTATAAGACAACCTCTCCTTCAGCACAGGATATAAGTTTAAGACCTCCTCAATTCTATCCCTGGCCTCGCTCTCCTCCAACGTGTACGCTGCCATCAGGAGATTCTCTTTAACAGTAAGCTCTGCGAAAACATTATCGGTTTGAGGTAGGTAAGCTACCCCAATCCTAGCTTTAACATAAGGTGGAAGCCTGGTTATATCCCTTCCCCTGTAGATAACACTCCCAGAGTATATGGTGGTAAGCCCGAATACTGTTTTTAGAAGAGTACTCTTACCACTACCATTAGGTCCTACAACTGCTAGGATCTCGTTTTCATAGACTCTGAAGCTCACGTCGAATAACACTTGGAACTTGCCGTAACCTGAGCTAAGAGCCTCAGCAACCAGTATGGGCTGGCTCACACCTACCCACCCAGATAGCTCTCTATAACTCTAGGATCCTCGAGGACAGAGCGTGGATCGCCACCTGCTATCACCTTACCAAGGTGCATTGCGTAAGCGTAGTCCGCATACTCAACAGCTATGTCTAGTCTATGTTCTACTACTAAAAACGTTATACCATCTCTAGCACACACCCTTCTTATGAAGGAGAAGATTTCATGAGCTAAAACCGGGTTGACACCAGCTATAGGCTCGTCCATTATAATAAGTTTAGGTTTACTGGGCATTAAAGCTCTGGAGATCTCCAAAAGCTTCATCTGACCACCACTAAGCTCTCTAGGCCTCCTCTCACCTATATCCACTAGTTGCTCCTTCAACCTTAGATAGTCTAGGTGGCCTAGAGCATCCTCATGGGAAGTCCTCTCAAAACCATACCATAAACTCCTAAGAAGACCCCTAACCACACCCTCTCCAGGATTACCATACCGACCTACAACTGTATTCTCTAGAACGGAGAGATTCTGAAAGAGCCTTGGAATCTGGAATGTCCTAACAATCCCAAGCCTAAACCTCTCATGAGCCTCAAGATCAGTTATATCAACCCCCTCGAACACGACCCGGCCGCTATCAGGTCTAAGGACGCCTGTAATCACGTTAATAAGCGTTGTCTTACCACTACCATTAGGGCCTATGAGTAATGTAACCTTACCACGTGGTATGCTAAGATCAACTCCATCTAGAGCCTTAAGGTTTCCAAAGTACTTTGAAACACCCCTAACCTCAAGTATGGGTTCCGGGATGTCAATCGACATAGACCACCTCAGAGAGGAATGTATATGGGGACACCTAAAAATGTTATGGGGGGTTTAGGAGTGGGAGGTTCTACCTCCTCAATATGTAGTATGCTATAGCGGCAACAGCCACTATTACTATCACTATGACAGCTATGAGTGCAGGGCTGACTCCGGGAGCTGGTATTGGTGCTGGTGTTGTTGGTTTAGGTGGTGGAGAGAATTTCGGTAGGGTTGTTGGTAGCGTGGCGGGTTTCTCAGCGAACGGATCCTTCTCAACCTTAACTATAGTATCCTTACCGAAATCATATAACTCTACCATCCTCCACTCAACCTTACCAGCGATAGCTACAGGAGCGAATATCGCGTAATCGCTTCCAGCTCTATCACCGTATTTGTTTAAAGTTATCTTACCCGAAGCTCCCTCATACGTCTCTATAACCTTCCAAACGGCTTCAGCCACCTTATCAACATCCTCTGGGCCCCCAGCATAAGCTATTGCCAAGGCTAGAACCCATAGACAGTCGTAGCTTATGAATGAATAGGGATCTGGAGAGTAGCCCACCCTATCTTTTACAGTCCAGTAGACTCTAACAGCTATATCGGTGGCGGCGAAGGTTATAGTGTTCTTCCACACAACCTTAGCTGCGAATGTTGATGCAACAGGATCTTTCAGGAGCTCAGCGCTAAGAGCTGTTCCATCACTACCATACCATTTAACTTTACCTAGCTCCTCAATTTTAGAAGCCTCTGTTAGAAATCCCACACCCTCCTCGAATGCTATAAGATCTATTGCTACCTTTGATAAGTCAACACCTAAGCCTCTAATCTTCGCCCTAACTGTTTCAACTATAGGTCCGAATGTCGGGGCTTTAGGATCGTAGGGTATCTTATCAACGATAGTTATTTTGAAGTCTTTAGAGTATAACTCAACGAAATCAGCTAAACCCTTACCCCAATCATCATTCCTATAAACTATGATGACATGTGTAACCCCATCCTTCTGAAATAGCATGTTTAAAACCTTACCTTGGAAGTCGTCTGGCGGTGGGAACCTGTATATAGTATCTTCAAGTGCTAGAGCTGGCGATGTTGAAGAGGGGCTTATGACAACAGCTTTAGCTCCTGCTTTAACCTCAGCTATAACCTCCTTTAGCTCACCACTAGACATAGGACCTAAAAAGTACCTAATACCAGCTGTGTGTAGTGTTCTAAAGAGGCTTTTAGCTGTCTCCGGCTTAGTCTCAGTATCTCTAATCTCTAGCTTAAACCTCCACGGGTAGCCGTTCTGCTCAAACCACTTATTCACATCCTCTAAGGCTATCTTCAAAGCTTCAACGTTAGCCTTACCAAATGACGCTAAATCACCTGAAAGAGGGTATAGAGCACCAATAGTTATCTCTTTAACCTGAGCAGATGATGGTATAGCTAGAGGTAAGACTAGGCTTAAAACTAGCAACGCTAATAAGGCTGTGGAAACAACTCTAACAGGTTTAAAGTTCATACCACCACCCCACTCTAGGTTCTACAATAATAGGCTATGAACCCCCCTTTTAAGCTTTACTATTAAAGCTATTAACCTCCAAACGTAACCTAGGTTATGGCGATGAGAGGCGCCGGGTTAGCGGATAGCCCTGGATGAAGATATCACGGACCATTCGAGCCGCATTGCATTGAGTTAGCGTTTCAACGTCTTAGTAGTGTGAGCTAACTAGTCTGCATTAACATATATACTAGAATTTTAAAATGTAAAATGTAAAAGTGTCTAGGGATGGTGGGCGGGGATGGGTGTAGGCTCGTACCTAGGCTACATTGGAGGAGCTCTAGCTGTAGTCGCCGGAGCTGTTAGCGTTATAACTCAAAAGCCTCTTATTACCCATCTCACTGGCATATCGCTCATCGAGGGTAGTATTCTGCTGGCGACAGGAGTTATAGCTATCATAGGGGGTTTGATAGCGTTATACTTCTCGTATAGAGGCAATGGTCTGTACGTGATCGTGGGCGGTGTCCTAGGTCTTATAGCTCCATGTGCGCTCTCAGCACTAGCTATTATAGGAGGTTACCTTATGCTAAGGGAGGGGGCTAGGGGAGGATAGCTAAGGCTATACGGGGTATTAGTGCTGGGTTTTTCACGAGTGTTTTAACACCTATCTTCACTGTTTTCCAGAACGCTCTTTTTACAGCTAGTGATGGTATTTCCTCGTGGTGGTCGTAGTCCACAGACCCTACCGCTTCTCCCACCTCCTCTCCTGCCAGGAGGTCTAGTATCCTCTCGATTACACCACCTTCTAGGACTGCCTTAGCTAGCTTATACTGTTTCCTTAACATGCTGGAGACTGTGTTCAACGATCTTGATAGCGCTGTGTTAACGTCTACACCTTCTAAGATCATCTTCTTAGCTAGGCTCGCTGCTAGAGAGTTTGGGTAGAGGCCTCCACCCGTTAACGGCTTGTTAAGGCCCCCGGCGTCTCCCACCACATGTACTCTACCAATGCTTAGGATCTCTGCAGGTGGCCCAGTTATCACTGGGCCTCCGTAGGCTGACCTCCTATCCCTCAAGCCGAACTTCTCCTCTAGAGCTCTCAAACTCCTAGCTAGGAGCTTGGGGTTTCCAGAGCCCAGGCCTGCTAGCACACCATGATCCATTTCGACTAGCCAGGAGAAGAAGCCCCTGGAGATGCTACTATCGAAGACTACAGTCACCCTCCGAGAGCCTGTTACCATACCGTACTCGACGTTAACCCCGTAAACTGGGGGGTTGAAGTAGCCGATACCCAGACTTCTGTGAAGCGAGCCGTAGTAGCCGTCAGCCACTATTATGGAATCGAAAACACTGCTATCACCATAATCCACAACACCACGAGGGCTTACACGCCTAACGATAACACCCATAACGGCCTTCAAGCCCTTAGATAAAGCCTCTTCTAGCATTAAACGTTCAAGCTTAACACGTTCAAGCTTAAACAAGCCACCTCTAACCCTAAAGGTTACATGTGAGCTAGCATTAGACAAGGTTATACCATCAAACCTGGAGACTGTTGATTTAAAAGCAGGAGTCCCTATAAAGCCTAGAACTCTGCTTGAAACAAGCCCTGTACAGTGGGGAGGGTAGCCTACAATGCTATGTTCCTCGAATAAGGTTACATCAACCCCGGCTTCCAAGAGCTTTAATGAGAATATAAGCCCTGAGAACCCCCCACCTATAACTGCTACCCTCAATCCTCCCTCCGCTCCCACTATGTTCAACTATCTGGGTTTTAATGTTTAAATGTAATCTTCTGTTTCATCTCCCACTCTGGAAGCTTCTGTTTATAAGTTTAGGTATAGATTTACAATTATTTATAAACCCTAGACGCCCTGAGATCATGGGTGGTGTGAGGATTGGGTAACATAGTTGTTTTGGTTAAGGCTTCCTTGAACCCTGAGGTTGTTAGACAGAATCCTGATGGAACTTTTGATATAGATTACACTCCACTCAAAATATCTGATGTTGATAGGAACGCTCTTGAGGAGGCTGTAAGGCTTAAACAAGTGTTTGGTGGTAAGGTTTACTCTGTAACAGTGCTCACATGGGGTCCTTTGAAGGCTAGGGAGAAGGATTTAAGGCTTGTTGTCCAGGAGGCTCTGGCTAAGGTTGCTGATGAGGCTTTCGTTGTAGCCGATGAATCCATTATACCAGGTGATTATAGTGTAACAGCTAATGTTATAGCATCTGTTATCAAGAAGATGGGTTTGAACCCGATTCTAGTGCTTGCAGGCGAGGCTAGCATCGACGAGTCTACATACCAGATCCCGGGTAGGGTTGCAGCTAAGCTAGGCCTACCCTACGTGGGCTATGTTAGGAGGATTAGGGAGGTTAGAGATGGTAGGGTTGTTGTTGAAAGGGATTTAGAGGATTACATTGAGGTTTTAGAGGTGCCGCTCCCAGCAGTCCTAAGTGTTACCCAGGAGTTGAACGAGCCTAGACCTCCAACACTTATACAGATTAGAATGGCCTCACGTAAACCAGTACACATGCTTACATTAAAGGATTTAGGCTTAGATGTTAAAAGGCAGAGGAGCATAGTTGAAATGAGGGTTGTAACTGTATCGAGAAAACAGGTTTTAATAGAGGAGGCTGACGTGGAGAAGGCTGCTTTGAAGCTTGTAGAGTATCTTGAGAAGGAGGGGGTTTTAAGGCTGTAAAGGTGAGCCGAGGTGAGTAATGTAATAGTTGTATCCCAGAAACCCTCGGATGCCGGAGAGCTTATAGGACTAGCTAGGACTATGGGCAACCCAGTAATAGTAGCTTTCCAGGATTCAGCTGAGAGGGTGGAGGAGCTCCTAGGCTACGGTCATAGGGTTTACAGGGTTAAGAGTAGTAGACCTGAGGTCTTAGCGAAAGCTGTTAACATCCTCTACGAGGAGTTTAAACCAAAGCTCATACTAGGCCCTAACACTAGGAACGTTAAAGACGCTATGTCAGTTGTAGCTGGACTCCACGATATTCACATGGCCCCGGATGTTGTGGAGGTTAGAGGTGAGGTTGATGGTGTAATCTATAAGAGAGGGTTTATGAGTGAAAGGGTTACCATAACTGTTAAAGTGCCTTACCCAACAATAATCCTCGCTAACCCTAGGATAGCGGAGCCCGCCCCTAAAGGGGGAGTTGGGGAGTTGAAGGAGCTTAGCTTCGACTTCATAGGGGTTAAAGTTGTAGAGGTTAAACCTAAGGAGCTTAGCGGTATTAACCTGGAGGCAGCGGAAGTTGTTGTGGGGGTAGGCCGGGGGTTTAAGGCTAAGGATGATCTAAGAATGGCTTTCGAGCTAGCTAAACTCCTAGGAGGCCAGGTTGGCGGAACCAGGCCTATAGCAGCTGACTTAAAGTGGCTTCCAGAGGATGCGTGGATAGGCATTAGTGGTAAGAGGATAGCACCCAAACTATACATAGCCATAGGAGTTAGCGGTGCACCACAACACATGTCTGGAGTGGCGGGGGCAAAGATCATAGTAGCTGTTAACAAGGATAAAGCAGCACCTATAATTAAGCAATCAGACTATGGGGTAGTAGCAGATCTCTACAAGTTCATCCCAACCCTAATAGAGGTTTTGAAGAGAAAGCGTGGAGCATCGCATTCAACCTAAACACCCTTAAAGCTACGATTTAGCAACCCCCCACTATACCTCCTAGTAACGCTAACCCACTTTTAAACTCTGAGCCGTATGATTGATTGCATGGTGGTAGCGAGTGTTTAGAGTTGTTTATGGGAGGGCTAGTAGTTTCAAGTATATAACTCAGGCTCTGTCAAAGGTTAACGATGAGGGTTACATGGAGCTCCTTGAGGACGGGTTAAGGTTGTGGCTTATGAGCCCCGATAAGACCTCTATGGCTGTAGTACTTCTATCTTCGCACTCTCTAGACGAGTACACTGTAGATGAGCCGGGTACCAGGATGACTATTAGGGTTGACGAGTTGCATAGGATAGCTAGGAGGGCTGGTAGGAATGATATCCTAACACTTGAACTCGACCCCGAAGCTCAATCGATTCTAGTAACTTTAACTGATAGGAAGATCGGTATTAGCAGGACATTCACACTCCCCCCAATAAATATGAGTGGAGAAGAGTTTAGAGAGCTTAAACTACAGCCTACAGTAAGGTTCACCATGGAGTCCTCAGACTTCAAAGTCCTAGTTCAGGATGCTAAAGTTGTAGGAGATACTATAACCCTGGAAGCCGAGGATGAAGTTGTTAGGGTTAAGGTCTCAGAAGAGGATAGAGAGTATGTGTGGGAGCTAAGACCAGGAGATCCACTATTAGAGCTCAGCGTAGACGAACCGTCAACATCATCCTATTCTAGGAGCTCACTTGAAATAGCAGTAAACCCTGCTACCATAGCTGATACAGTTAAACTAGAGTTTTCAACAAACTACCCTCTACAACTAAGCTTCAACCTACCAGGAGGAGAGAAAATGATTATGTACATAGCACCAGTCCTCGAATAACAGTTCCCATTAGATGATAGTTCATCGCCCTCAAAAGAGCCCCACCACCCAGTCTCCCACCAACTCCTATAGACCTAAGCCGTCCTGAAGGGCATTATCCCCAGCCACCTAGGAAGCACATCGCCCCCCTTCAGGTAATCAGGGCTTAGAGGAACTCTCAGATCTCAAGATCCATCAATCTTAATAACTAAAGGACTCTTAGAAATCTAACTCACACAGCTTATGATGAGATGTGGGGTTAACACTTCTTGTGACTTCTAAGGATTAATAGAATTTAAAAATAAAAGAATAAAAGGAGATGAGAAAAGCTATGAAAAGGTTTTAGCGAACGAAAATCCACCATAGGATTACCAGCACAACTACTATGATTATTATTACGATAGCTAGGTTCCTAGGCTTTCTAAGCCATTCAGCCATATCTCCCACCTCCACTCTATTCTATAATAGCTGATCCCTATAAATCTTATCACTACTCTACCATTATAGAATTTCATTGTTCAACCCTGTAATACAGAAATATTTATACGGCTTAGTAGCTATATGCTAGAGCATGGTATTAAACCCCTCAGGTTACAGGTATGAGTGATCCCAGTAATCCAAGTGAGAAGAGGGTTACAGTAACACTGCGTGGCGACCTAGCTGAGAATATCCTAGCTGAAAGCTTCAAATACGGTGTTAGACCAGACGATTATATTAAAACTCTGCTAAGATGGTGTTATGAGGAGAGGAACGCCATATCAGATCTAAGGCTAGCACTCCAAGCTCTAACAAAAACAGTGCTTGCACTAGATGAGAGGCTTAGAAGTGTAGAGGACACATTAAAGCATCTAAGCTCTACTAGAGAGGAGGATAGAGCAATCCTAGAAAATCTAAAGATCTTAAAGGAGGAGCTCAAAGCTCTTAGAGATGAGGTTACAACACTAAAGAGCATTCTTGAAACACAACGTAGTAAAGGGTTACTATCATCCATAAAGAAACTCCTAACAGGCATTTAAACGGATACAGCTAGGATATAGAAAACAGTATTATAGTCTCAGTTGTGTAAGCTAAGGCTATACCACTAAATATCGAGATCCAGAAGAGAGGCCCTGAGACTCCTCCAAGCTTTGCTAAGGCGGAGAGGTTTATGTGTAGCATAGCATATATTATGGAAGCTGTGGCAATAGTGAGTAGCGTTGCTGTGAACAGCTCGCTTGAAACACCAAGGTAGTATACTAGAGCTCCGGGTACTACGGGGAGCCCTGCGAGAAGAGATAGGCCTGCAACTAGGGAGACCAGCCTTTTATCAACGACTTTAACAGGGCTTCTCGTAAAGAACGGCCCTGCTATGGCGAAGCCCTCTGTTAGATTGTGTACTGCAAAGCCTACAGTGAAGAGAAGAGCTGAGGCTATCCTCCCAGCTAGGAGTGATGCAGCTATGGCAAAACCCTCTCCCACATTGTGAAGTCCAAGTGCTATGGATACAATAGTAGCTGTTAACACACTACTCGATATGCCACCTGATGATATCAAACGCCTCTCCACCCCCGCTAAGATCAACCACGTACCTATCAACGCTACACTAGTTACAATGAAAGCAACTAGGAAGTCAGCTAGTGTATCCAATTTAGCTAAGCCCTCAACATACTCCGAGACCTCACTCCCAGCTTCAAGGGCTAAGTATGCTAGGACACCTCCAGCAAGCCCGTTAAGAAACCCTAAGCTCGTACCACTAGCCTTTCTACCAAAGTAGAGTATGAGTAGAGCTCCTAGAAGAACCGTAATCCCAGCTACAAACCCTAACACGATGGGCGCTAGCTCTAAAACCATTCATTTAACACCAATAACTTCTAACCTGAAATACCCTAATATCCCCCAGTATATACACACCCTACAACTATTAAAATTCACATTTAACATTAATTATTTTCCTAAGATTTTCTTTCTGAAATATGCTCTATGTGAGACGAGCCTCTCTTCAAATTCTTTATTAAACCTGTGCTCACATAGGTTACTCTGGTGTTTCGTATATGTTGAGGGTGACAATCTCAAAGGTGGTTGATGTTATTGAGGCTTTAATTGGGGTTAGGGATGGGTCTGTTGTGGCGATATCGGGCTTTAATGTTGCAACTCTCCCTGAGTATCTTTTACTGAAGCTCTATGATATGTATAAGAGGACGGGGCATCCTAGGGATTTATTCCTCGTATGCGATGCGTTTCCAGGAGCTCCGGGTAGGGGTATTGATGTTATAGCGAGGGATATGTTGGAGAGGAGGGATTACGGGTTTATCAGGGGTTTACTGTTTCCATACTATGGTTTTAGTGAGGCTTTGCAGAAGCTCATAGCTGGTAATTTTGTTGAAGCGTACTCATGGGGTATTGGTATTATGGCTTACTGGTTTAGGGAGGTTGGTAGTGGTAGGCCTGGTGTTCTAACACGTGTTGGCCTGGGTACTGTTTTTGATCCAAGGCTTGAGGGCGGTGCTTTGAACGATCTTGCTAGGGAGAGGAGGACTGCTAGGGTTGATATTGTAAATGTTGGTGGTGAAGAGTACCTCCTCTATAGAGCCCCTAAACCTGAGGTGGCTCTCGTTAGAGGTTCTACGGCTGATGAGGTGGGTAACCTTACAATGGAGGATGAGGCTGTTTACGGTACTGTCCTAGCGATAGTACAGGCTACTAAAGCTATGCCTAGGAAAGGTCTTGTTATAGCCCAGGTTTTAAGGTTAGCGAGGTTTGGAAGCCTTCAACCACAGCAAGTTGTGGTACCAGGGCCTCTCGTAGACTACGTTGTTCTAGCTCCTAGAGAGTATCATATGCAAACTGCCAGCATAGACTACGATCCAACAATATCAGGTCGTATAATACCACCGTTAGAGCTCATACAGAGGCAACCTAGGCCGCTTGATGTGAGGAAGGTTGTAGCTAGGAGGGTTCTCGTAGAGCTAGCTAGAACTGTTTTAGAGGAGGGTAGACCTATAGTCATAAACCTGGGTATAGGCATACCAGCTGAGGTATCACAGCTAATAGCTGAGGAGAGGCTAGGAGACTACATACACACAACGATAGAGTCAGGCCCCTGGGGTGGCGTGGCACTCCTAGGACCGGATTTCGGAGCATCCAGAGGGCCCTTCGCCATACTCTCAATGCCAGATCAATTCTCGTTATACGAAGGTGGAATAATAGATGCTGCATCCCTTGGATTCCTACAGGTAGATGAGCTGGGCAACGTTAACCCCTCATACCTTCCAGGTAGACTCCCAGGGCCTGGAGGCTTCCCAGTTATAGCTGATGGAGCTCCAAGACTCTACTTCGCCGGAGAGTTTACAGCGGGAAAGAGGGATATAAAGGTTGGAGATGGTAAGCTACTAATAGTATCTGATGGAACCATACTCAAGTTCATTAAAAGAGTCTACAAGGTCTTCTGGAATAGTAGAGAGGGGCTTAAAAGAGGTCAAAAAGTCCTCTATATAACAGAAAGAGCTGTATTCAAACTAGCGGAGGACGGAGTAAGACTAGTGGAGGTAGCGCCTGGAGTGGACCTAGAGAAGCATGTTCTAGGAAAGATGGAGTTTAAACCTATAATCGATAAATATGAGGAAATGGATAGAGAGCTGTTCAGAGAAGAACCCCTAAACATAATATCATGGATTAAAAGCGAGATCAGAAGATAACATACACAATACCAGCCCAGAGAGTCTAACACCTATATACAATCACAACTCGAAGCCTCGCCTTGGAAAGGCGAGGAGATATTGAAAGTTAAAGTTTATAAGTATAGTATTCTACTTTACACTCGTTCTCGATGTTGGGCGCAAGCGAGCCTAGCAGGCGAGAAGCCCACACCCCCTAAAGGTTGACAGGCGGACCTCAACATAAGGCTATGATGTCGCACCTGTGAGGGGCCCCGGAGATATGACAGGAAGCCCCAGGTGGGTGTAGAAGGAACCCTCACCATTCATGGTGGGGAGCCGTCAGCTATACCAGCCTTTGAACACCATGAAGCCGCAAGCCCCATCTAAAGGTAAATGAGACCCTCTACAATTGAAAGCTCGTCTTTCACAGCGGGGAGAGGTTAGTCTCCTTTTCACCATACACTATCAGACTAGACCACCTTACTGTATAGGCACTTAGCACCATGTAGTTCCTCTTAGCAACCTGAGGTTCCAAGCATTTAGTTTCATACATCACACCCTTCCTATCCACCACCACAATCTTCTTCCACCCAGGCGGTTCAACGCAATCCTCTAATGTAACCTCGTCTATTAAACCTGCTATGGCCATACCCTCAATCTCTATTAGAGACTTTAACATCCTACCCTCCAAGCTAAACCACCACATGGGAGGAGTCTCAGATTACAGTTTTAAACTAGCCCTTTCAAGAAGGTTACTAGAGATTACCGTAGAATGATAGCTCCACAACGCCCGAGGCCCATAGGCTCCAAGCCGGCCCCCTCAGCGAAACAGCCTAGAGCTCCTACTGGGTTGAAGCTTAATCTCAGCTATTGCTCGTCAGCATCCTAGCTCCTAACCCCTTGCCGTTCTAATTATAAAAACAGTAGAGGCTTATGAGCATACCAAAGGTGTACCATTGGGTATACTATCAAGGGGCATACTAGCTGGAGGGGTTCCACGACATCCTCTTCATAAATCTTTGTCGAGGTGAAATCCAAACAGGGCTCTAGGTATACTCTAGGTGGAGGACGTTACTTGGCTTAAGAAGTGTATATAATAAAACATTTATCTTTTGAATTAAAGAGTTTTAAAATGCTGGTGACATTAGTAATACTGGGGGCTGGAAGTCTTGTCGAGTAGGGCTGTTCAGGTGCAAGCCCCCAGAGTGACCTTAAATGTTAGTAGGATGTTTTACAGGGATGGTAGTGCGTGGATTGAGATAGCTGGTAGGATTATACCTGTTGGTGGTAGGATCCCAGAGGTTAGGGATGGTGAGAGGCTTGTAAGGTATACATCGAGTATATGCCCTGAGTGTCTTAGGCTCCTACCAGCTGTGATAGTTGAGTATAAGGGTAAACTATATATAAGGAAGGAGTGCCCTGATCACGGTCTTATAGAGGATCTCTATTTTGGAGATTACAGTATGTACGTTAGGCTTATGAGATGGGAGGAGACCGGTAAGGGTATTGGTGGGGCTGGAGCTTATACGAGTATAGGGGCTCCATGCCCGTTTAGCTGCGGTCTCTGCACGATGCACGAGAATCACACTGCATTAGCAAACCTGGTTGTTACTAACAGATGTGATCTCTCATGCTACTACTGCTTCTTCTACTCTGAGAGAGCGGGTTATGTCTACGAGCCTAGTCTTGAGCAGATCAGGTTTATGGCTAGGCAGCTTAGGAGACAGGTTAATGGAACCAGTATCCACTCTTGTGTACAGATTACTGGCGGTGAGCCTACTGTCCGCGGGGATCTAGTTGATGTGGTTAGAGTGTTAAAGGAGGAGGGTATTGACTACATACAGCTTAACACCAACGGTATAACAATAGCTAGGAGGTTTATAGACAACCCGGACGATGGCGTAGGCTATGTAAGAGCTTTAAGGGAAGCTGGTGTTAGCGTTATCTACATGAGCTTTGATGGTATCACACCTAGGGTTAACTGGAAGAATCACTACGAGACCCCATTCTCTCTCGAAGCTTTTAGGAGGGCGGGGTTACCTAATGTAGTTCTCGTCCCAACAGTTCTTAGGACTGTTAACGATCACGAGCTAGGAGGTATTATAAGGTTTGCTGGGAAGCATAATGATGTTGTTAGAGGTGTAAACTTCCAGCCTGTAAGCCTTACGGGTAGGGTTAGTAAGGCTGAGAGGGAGAGGTTTAGGATAACAATTGCAGATCTAGTTGCTAGAATTGAAGAGCAGACTGGAGGTCAGATACCAAAGGAGGCCTGGTACCCTGTGCCTGTTATAGCTAAGTTCGTTAAGTTCATAGACTCTATAACAGGTAGGTACTATGATACGTTAAGTAACCACCCGATGTGCGGTGTTGCAACTTATGTGTTCGTAGATAATGTGGATGAGTACGGTGTGCCGAGGAGGTTTGTGCCTATAACAGAGTTCTTCGACGTAGAAGGCTTCATAGAGTTCCTTGACGAGTCGAGGGTTAAGCTTGAAGCCGGGAAGCTGAGTAGGAGGATGGCTTTAGCCAAGCTACTATGGAATATGAGGAGGTTCGTTGACCTAGCTAGGATGCCTAGGAACATTAACATGTTCAAGGTGGTGTTCGAGGTCTTCGTTAGAGGTAACTATGAGGCTATAAAGGAGTTCCACTACAAATCACTATTCCTAGGCACGATGCACTTCATGGATAGATATAACTATGACACAACGAGGGTTAGGAGGTGTAACATACACTACTTAATGCCTGATGGTAGGATAGTGCCTTTCTGCGCCTTCAACGTACTAGAGGAGCTATACAGAGACTACGTGCAGAAGGCCTATAAGAAGTTCGAGCTCAAACCACTAGATCTGAAGGGGTTCAACCCAGGTGAGAAGTATAGGAGGAAGAACTACATTGAAAAGATACTATCAAACCCCATATACTGGAACGCGTACAAGGGAATAATATACTTTAAGGATGAGATGCCAAAAGAGCTAGTCGATGAGAGCGGAGAAGAGCTTAGGATAACACTAAGAACTACAAGGCTAGGACAACTAGCTTAAAAGAAGTTTTAAACCCTTCCCTCTCTCTTACACGCTTGGAGTAAGGTCATGGCCATATGTAGCCTATGTGGCTTCACAAAGCTTGTTAGTGGGAATATTGGAGTATGCTATTCATGTCTAAAGAGTAGACCGTCAGATGCTACACCTTTCTCTAGGTCTAGGAGGTCCAGGTGGAGGCTTACCATAGGGTTCCCCGAGGAGCCTCCTAGAGGTGGTAGGCTTAAATGTAACCTCTGTGTTAACGAGTGCTGGATCCCCGAGGGTGGTTCTGGTTTCTGCGGTGTATGGGTTAATAGGGGTATGGGGCTTGAACCTGTAGCTGGTAAGGGTAGGATGGCTGTACACACCTACCTAGATCCTCACCCCACCAACTGTGTTGCAACTCCAGTCTGCCCAGCTACAACAGATAGGGGGTTCCCCGAGTTTACCTTCACTAAGGGTGTTGAGAGGGGTTTCTATAACCTAGCAGTATTCCTAGGGGGATGCCCTCTTGACTGTGTTTTCTGCCAGAACTGGGAGCATAAGACCATGATTGCACACAGTAGGCTAGCCTCATGGGCTAGGAGCTATACTGTGGACGACCTGGTTGAAGAGGCCCTAGACCCCCTGGTTACATGCGTATGCTACTTCGGTGGCGATCCTACACCTCACACTCCACTATTAATACAAGCCTCTAAGACTATCATAGCTAGGAGTAGGGAGAGGGGGCAGAGGTATAAGAGGATCTGCTGGGAGACCGATGGGCTTCTAAACCCAAATGTTATGAGAGAGGCTGCAAGACTTAGCCTTGAATCCGGGGGTATTGTTAAGATAGACTGGAAGGCTTGGACCCCTAGTGTGTATGAGGCCCTAACGGGGGTTGATGGTGAGAAGGCTGTTAGAAGGCTTATGGAGAATACCAGGCTCCTAGCTGGTATGTCGAAGTCCAGGGGTGAGCCACCGTTACTGGTTGTAAGCATACTACTAGTACCAGGCTATGTTACAGTAGAGGAGGTTGAAGGGATAGCAGGTTATATCGCAAACCTCGACGCCAACATACCAGTAGTATTGCTAGCATTCCACCCAGACCATCTAATGAGGGATCTACCACCAACAAGTAGAAGACATGCAATGGAGGCTGAGAAAGCCGTTAGAAAAGCAGGTGTAAAAGAGGTCTACATTGGTAACGAGTGGCTCCTAGGAGACTACTATTAGTCCTACAAACACCACATTATTAGGGCTGGAACCCTACAAACACCACGGGGTTAGAGTATGCTAGAGGTGGCTAGGTGGACTCTGGGGCCGTTGAGATCCAACTGCTACCTAGTCTCCAGTGGTGGAGAGGCTATTATAATAGACCCCGGGTGGCATGAGGATGTAGGTGTAGTCTTGGATGAGGTTAAACGTAGGGGGTTAAAGGTTAACGTTATCATAGCAACCCACGGTCACTTCGACCACGTAGTAGGAGTTCCCATCGTGAAAAAGGAGCTCTCAGCCCCCTTCGCAATACACGGAGCTGACGTGGATATAGCTAGGAGAGCTCATAGAACGACTTACAGGTACCTAGGTGTAGAGCCACCGGAAGTCCCAGAACCAGATATGTTGTTGAAGGAGGGCGACACTGTAGAGGTTGGAGGTGTAAAGCTTAGAGTATTAGAGACGCCAGGACACACACCGGGAAGCATAACAATAGTGGGGGAAGTGGAGGCGTTCACAGGAGACCTGTTAATGGAAGCCTACAGAGCTCTATCAAAGACGTACACAGAGCCCATAGCATTCACAGGAGACACACTATTCAAAGGGACTATTGGAAGAGTAGACCTACCAGGATCCTCACCAAAACAAATGATAGAAAGCCTAAGGAAGATAGCGAGGTTAAACCCCAAAACAACCATATACCCAGGCCACGGCCCACCCACAACACTAGACGAGGAGCTAGAAAACAACCAATACCTCAAAGTAGCACTGGAAGGGGGCGAGATCTAATCTTCAACCAGAAACTCTACAGGCGGCCTTCCAATTAAACCTATTCTATTCCCCATCTCCTTCTCGATCCTTAGAAAGAGAGCTATAGAATTTAAACTTTCAGCTGTAGCTATGACATAACAGTCGGTTAAAGCTATCATCAATAGCTTCTTAAACTCTCCAACCCTAAACGCTATATCGTGCGTTAGCTCTACAATATCCACCAAGCCTTCAATCCATAGCAGGAAGTCTAATGCTTTCACATTAGGTTCCTCAAGCCCAGCCATCTCGTAAACCCTCGTAGATACATAGAGTAACTCGCTTAACACAGGATATATTGTGTAGAGTTGAACTTTACCTCTCCTAGCCTCCTCAATTATGCTTAGAACCCTCTCCCTACCAGTAGCATTCTCCGTTATATACGTTATGAGAACGCTAGTGTCAAGAACGTGTGTTATCAATGATCTCACGTAACTTCTCCTCCTCCAACCTTCCCTCCTCTGAGAGAATTCCTTCAATAACTGCTGGATCCACTCTTACAGTTATAGGCTTGAGAGCTCTCAGTAGTACACCTTTCTCTGTAATCTCAGCTAAGACTATGGAGTTCTCCTCAATGCCAGCTCTGAGTCTTAGCTCCTTAGGTAGTATGATTACCCCCTTCCTTCTAACCTTCAAGATGAACCTCTTTATTAAAGTTCACCATGAATAGAGTGTTAAACAGAGCTTATATGGTTGGAAACTAGGGAACTAGGAACCCCTTATGGTACCTCCCTAAGCTTAAGTCGCTATCTATGCCCACAGTAACCAGGTTGTTTGTAACACTGAAAGACTCACCTTTCAAGGCTAGGATGGAGAGATCTAAGGCTTATAGTTAAGTAGCTCAGGCGGGAGAAGGTCCGATGATCCCACCGGGGCCGTGGCCCCCGGTCCTAGAATGTGATGCCCCTAGGATGGGGAATCCGATAGAGGGATGAGGAGTGTACGTCCGGCGGAGATCCGACAAATCAGTCGGCAGAGGCGTAAATAGCCTCCCGAGGGTGCGGAGGGGTCATTTCATCTCCCCTACTTTTAATAGTAGTGTCGCTGTGTACAATGTTATCTTTGGTATTGTGTCTACTGTTATGTACTCGTTTGGTGCGTGAGCTCTACCCCCGTGGCCTGGTGCTGTTGCTATGAATGGTACTCCTAGTTTCCTTGTGAATAGGTATGATGGGGCTGAGCCTGGTAGCATTGGTATGATGTAGGGTTTTAGGTTGAGCTCCTCATAGGCCTCCACGGCCCTCCTGACCATTGGGTGTTTAGGGTTTGTCTTACTCCACGTGTAGGCGTCGTGGACCTCTAGTTCTACGTGCTTTGATAGACCTAGCCTTTCTATGAGCTCTTTCAACCCTCTAACAACATCCTCGGGCTCCACGTTGGGTACTAGTCTGAAGTCGAGCCTCATTGTAGCCTCAGCTGGTGTTATCGTCTTAGTCCCGGGGCCTGTGTAGCCTGATGTGAACCCGTCTATGTTAACTGTTGGTTTGAAGTATACCGCTATGTACCAGTCTACATCCTTAAGCCTCGCCTCCCTTACCCCGTAGAGGTTTAGGAGCTCCTCCCTAGGGCTAGCCTCCATTATATCATTCAGGTACTCTAGATCCTCACTTGTAGGTGTTATAGTCTTATCCTCAAGCCATTGAACCCTAGGGCCCCCCAGGGGGTCTATGAGCTCGCTCGCAATCCTAGCTAGGATTGCTGCTGGGTTGTAGAGGCCCCTGCTAAAGCTACTATGGACATCGTACTTACTAGTTCTAGCCTTGAGTTCAACAAAGACTATACCCTTATTACCGAGGACTATTGTAGGCTTACCCCTAACCCTCTCGCTCGGGATAGCGAAGTAGGCTAGATCAGCACCCCTAAGCTCACTCTCCTTATCCTCTACAAACTTCGGCATCGAGGGGCTCCCGAGCTCCTCCTCACCCTCAAGGACGAAGACCAGGTTTACCGGGGGTTCCCTCTTAACCTTGAGGAAAGCCTCTATGCCTAGGAGGCAGCTCATGAGGGCTCCCTTCGTGTTATAAGCCCCCCTGGCTATAATCCTGTCACCCACGATTCTAGCCTCGAAGGGGGGAGACTCCCACTCATCGAGAGGCTCAACGGGCTGGACATCGTACATGTTGTAGACTATAACAGTCCTAGAGGCCCCCACATCAAGCCTACCATAGACTATAGGGTGGCCACCATAGCTTAGAAGCTGTACACGAGCCCCCAAACGCTCCCTAAGCCAATCCCTGAGGTATCCCGCAGTCTCCACTATACCCTCACCGGTGCCAGACACACTAGGCATCCTAAGGAGCCTCCTAACCTCCTCTACTAGGAGTTCCTGGTTCAACTCAACATACTCTCTAATAGAATCGAGAACCTCCATCTCCCACCACCGAGCCTACCCTAGGCTATGCAGAGAGCCCTAATAAACGTTCAAGTAATTTAACTTGTTGAACGTCATACTCTAAACATGGGTTTGCTACTTGAGGGTTGCTAGGCTCTGGGAGAAGTCTAGGGATACAGTTACATGCCTTGTGTGTGAGAGGAGGTGTAGGATCCCAGAGGGTGGCCGGGGGGTTTGTGGTAACTATGTCAACATTGGTGGAACCCTATACCACTACGGCTATGGGAGGCTCAGCGCTGTTGAGAGTAGACCTATCGAGATTAAACCCCTCTTCCACTACTGGCCTAATAGTACTGCTTTAACGTTCTCAAACTGGGGTTGTAACTTCTACTGCCCTTGGTGCCAGAACCACCATATTAGTTTCAGGAGGCCGCGCGACGATGATATCGTATACGAGCCGTCGGAGCTCCTAAAGCTGGCCTCAACTCTCGGGGATGAGGGTTTCTCAGCTAGCTTCAACGAGCCCACTGTTAACCTAGACTTCATACTGGATCTCGCACCTGAAGCTGTCAGAAGGGGGCTCTACTTCATGATGGTAACCAACGGCTACCTTACAGAGGGAGCTCTAAAAGCACTCCTAGAGGTTGGTGTTGACGGCTGGAGTATCGATATAAAAGGATGCCCTAGGATGAGGAGAGCTCTAGCAAGCGTGAACCACGAGGTTGTATATAGGAACGCTAGGATTGTACTGGATAACGGTGGCCACGTTGAGATGGTGTACCTAGTGGTAACAAACACGAACGACTTCGAGGAGTGCGTAGACTGGATAATCAAAATGCACCTAGACAAGCTAGGACCAGAAGTCCCCCTACACGTAAACAGATACTACCCGGCAAACTACTGGAGAGAACCACCAACAGATGTGGGGAAACTCTTAGAAATATACGAGAAGGCTAGAAGAGAGGGCATAGAGTACATCTACATAGGCAACATAAACAGGTGGGAGTACGAGTCAACAAGATGCCCTAAATGCAGTAAGATGCTAGTAGCCAGAAGACACTATAGGGTCAAAGAGTTCCTCCTGGAGAGAGTGAACTCGAAATGGAGATGCCCTAGGTGCAGCCATGAGATACCAGTAAAGGGCATGTATATACCAGGAAAGTAGTGAGAGTGAAGCGCGTTCCACTACTTCCTGGTGGCATTATGCTTTTGGATAGCCCTTTTACCCTGATTATATGCGAGATCCACGGTGGACTTCATTAGAGCTTAAAAGATTCCTTACATGTGATTTCTGTTTTAGGTGTTTATGTTGTCTAGTTATAGGGTGGTGGTTCTCCTAACGTTAGCTATTACGCCTAGTGGTGCTCTTAGCCCTGGGCCTCTTTCTGCTTCAGCTGTAGCCCTTGGGGCTTTGATGGGGCCTCTTGGTGGTTTTCTCGCAGCTCTAGGTCATATGGTTGTCGAGCTTCCATACGTGCTCCTCCTCTACAGGTTTACGTCTACGCTTAGGAGCTTCATTGGTAGGTTTAAGTATGCTCTCAACCTCGTCGTAGTCCTATTCCTACTCTACTTCTCCTACATGCTTTTAAGAGACTCCATTAGCATTGCCATGGGCCTGGGAGGCTCCCAGGGTTCAGCTTCGGTAGCTGGAGGCGGTCTCCTCGGGGCTGTTGTTACTGGAGCTCTCCTAACGGGTTTCAACGCGTACTTCCTCCTATGGTGGCTTACCGTAGGCTACCCCTTGATAGAGGAGTCCTCCAAGCTAGGGCTGAGGGGCTTCACCGTCATGTATGTAAGCCATGTTTGGATGGACTTCGCCTGGCTTACACTACTAGCTGGAGGTGGGGATGCAGTAAGACTCCTAGGCTCAACACCATACGCCATACTACTAGGGGCCCTAGCAGCAATCCTAGTAGTGTTCTCCATAAAGATTGCCGTAACCACATTCAAAGACATGACAGCCGTGCCCAGAGCAGGTTGAAAGATGGGAGCGAGGAGAGAGCCTTAAACCCTCTGGGATCCAGCGTATACAGCTATGGATAGATGTAGGAGGGCTACAAGCTTAACAGTATTCCCGAGGAGGCTTACGAGGATCAACAGCTCGTTAACGTTAACGAGGAGTAATCCTAAGGTGAACAATGTAACCCCGGCGAGGAAAACATCGGCTGACAACGGGGAGTAAGTCCTGAAGTCAAGCCTCAACTTGTAAGCCACTATGGTCTCGATAACATATGCTACGAACAAAACCCTCAGGGGAGTGAGAGGGCACGAGTACCCCAACACCACCATCAAGAGAGCTATAAAACCCGCTAGTATACCCAAGGGGGCTATGAAGCTCACACTCCACCTAGCATGAGAAGACCCCCTTGAGTACGAGTAGAAAGCAGCAAAAGCTAAGAGCAACAACACAAAACCCCCTAGGACGCCTAGAGGAGAGCATATAACAACCAGGCCTTGAAAGAGAGCAGCGAGAACAAACAACTCTATAACAACAGCCGCCACAACACTAACAAGAGTACCAACGAAGAACAACGAACTCAAAGTAGATACCTGAAAGGGGGTGTACGTGGAAAGAAACCCTAAATCCATTTATATAGATGTTGAGATTCGTTAAATACCTTTAAAAGCTGACTCAGAGACCTTCAGCTCTCAGGGAAAGCGACGTTCCAGTTAGCTCTAAGGATAGATCATACCCTGAAGTTAATCAGATCTCTTTCAGAGTTTAAACTTTAGCGTGATAAGAGGAGGTTAATTAATAGGTGTTCGGCTTAAGATTAAAACTTGGTGATGGGTGTGAGTGCTAGGGAGGTTCTCGAGGCTTATAAGGGTAGGCCTATTTACAAGCTTATTGAGAAGGGTTATTATAGGCCTTGGGAGGGGCTTAGGGTTAGTCATATTGCTGGTTGGGATTTGAATGTGAGAAGTGGTAGTTGGCAGGTTGAAGGTATTCTAAGGATGCTCTTCCACGTTCTGGACCCCGAGGTTGCTAAGGATCCTGCTAACCTCATTGTATACGGTGGTACTGGGAGGGCTGCTCGTAGTTGGGATGCTTTTGAGGCCATAGTTAATGTTCTCCTTGAGATGGATGATGACGAGACCCTTGTTGTTCAGAGTGGTAAGCCTGTTGCTGTTTTCAAGACTCATAGGATGGCTCCTAGGGTTGTTATGAGTAATGCTATGCTTGTACCTAAATGGGCTGATTGGGAGGTTTTCTGGGAGCTTGAGCGTAGGGGTCTGACGATGTTTGGTCAGATGACTGCTGGTTGCTGGTCCTATATTGGGACCCAGGGTATACTACAGGGTACCTATGAGACCTTCGCTTTCGCAGCTGAGGAGCACTTCCCAGATGGGACCCTTGAGGGTAGACTTGTTCTAACAGCTGGTCTCGGTGAGATGGGCGGAGCTCAACCCCTAGCTGTTAAGATGAATGGTGGTGTAGCTTTGGTTGTTGAGGTTGATAGGAGGATGATTGAGAGGAGGATTAGACACGGATACCTAGACACATGGACTGATAGCCTTGATAGAGCTCTCGACATGGCCCTAACAGCTAAGGAGAGGAGGGAGCCTCTAAGCATAGGGCTTCTCGGTAACGCAGCTGAGGTTTACAATGAGATGTTAAAGCTAGGCATCATACCAGATGTTGTAACAGATCAAACACCAGCACACGACCCCCTAAGCTACGTACCCTTGGGTTTGAGTGTTGAGGAGGCTGAAAGGCTTAGGGTCGAGAACCCTGAGGAGTATAAGAGGAGAGCTCTTGAGAGTATGAAGGTACACGTACAGGCTATGGTTGAGTTTAAGAGGAGGGGTTCTGTTGTATTCGAGTACGGTAACAACATTAGGAAGATGGCCTACGAGGCGGGATACAAGGATGCATTCGAGTTCCCAGGCTTCGTACAAGCATACATAAGGCCTATGTTCGAGGAGGGTAGGGGGCCCTTCAGGTACGCTAGCCTGACAGGCAACCCCAAGGACATATACAGGCTTGACGACGAGCTTATAGCAACATTCAAGGATAACAGGAGGCTTGTAAGATGGGTTGAGAAGGCGAGACACTACGTTAAATTCCAAGGGCTACCAGCTCGCGTTGTATGGCTTGGTTACGGTGAGAGAGCTAGGTTTGGAAAGCTAATGAACAGCCTCATAAGGCTGGGGGAGATAGGGCCAATGTGGATTGGGAGGGATCACCTTGATAGCGGGAGCGTGGCAAGCCCCTATAGGGAGACTGAGGGTATGAAGGATGGAAGTGACGCCATAGGAGACTGGCCTGTGCTAAACGCTCTACTAAACACAGCTGCAGGAGCAACATGGGTATGCTTCCACCACGGAGGAGGGGTTGGGATTGGATACTCTATACACGCCGGGTTCGGCCTAGTACTAGACGGGTCCAAGGAATCAGAGGAGAGAGCTGAGAGAGTGCTAACAGTAGACCCAGGAATAGGAGTTGTAAGACACGCAGATGCAGGTTACGAGAGGTCCAGGAAGATAGTGTGCGAGAAGGGTATCAAAGCCCCCATGATAGAATGCTAGCTAAACTCTAACACCAAATCCCGTGAGCTCCACAAAAAGCTTATGTGTAGCTTGACTGTAAACCACCACCTACTAGATGCGGTGTAGAGGCGATGAGGAGCTCCGCGGGTCTAAGCTTAGGATTTAAAACCTTCCAGGTGGACATTCTGATTGGATGAGGAGCTTGTGTGCTACTGAACCATGATGAACTCCAAGCACCGACAATCCTATTTGCTTGACTCCGAGGGCTCCCAGATTCTCTGCCATCCATAATTCAATATGTCCTTACCAGTTACTATAGCACGCTTTATAGTCTCTCAGCTAGCAGTACCACACGGTGACGAGCTTGTACTGGGATGTGGTTGAAAGTTTTATTGTAGAGAAGATGAGTGAGTATAGGATGCCTGGTTTAAGCATCACTGTTGTTAGGGGTAGCGAGGTTGTATACTCCAGGGGTTTTGGTTACAGGGATTTGGATGTTCTAGCTCCTGCTACCCCGGCTACAATCTACGGTATAGGTTCTATAACTAAGTCCTTCACAGCACTCTCCATACTGATGCTTGCTGAGAGGGGGCTCCTGGACGTTCACGACCCCGTGGGTAGGTATGTTGGTTTGGATTTAAGGGTTGGGGGTGAGCCTGTGACGTTACACCATCTCCTAACACATACCAGTGGCATCCCAGCTCTAGGTTATGCTGAGGCTTTCATTAGAGGTGTTCTAGGCCTAGATGGCTCGTGGCTTCCGCTAAGCTACCCAGATGACGTTATGACGTTCATGAAGGGTTTTGAGGGTTGGGTTGAGGCTAGACCTGGGGAGAGGTTCTTCTACCTAAACGAGGGCTACGTCATCCTAGGCAAGGTTGTTGAAAGGGTTTCAGGGGTTAGCTACGAGGATTTCGTTAGGACGAACATCCTGGAACCTCTCGGGATGAAGAGGAGCTACTTTAGGAGGGAGGAGGTGGAGAGGGATCCTGATGTGGCCGTAGGGTATATAATTGATAGGGATGGGAGGCATGTGAAGAGCAGGTTCCCCTACGGTGTTACAGCTGATGGAGGCCTCCTGAGTAACCCACTCGATATGGCCAGATACGCTGTTATGCTGTTAAACCGGGGAGTTTACAATGGGGTGAAGCTCCTAAGCCCCAGGATGGTGGAGCTAGCTGAAAGTATACACGCTAGGCTACCCTACGAGTCGATGGTAGCAGATGGCTACGGCTACGGGCTCATGGTAAAAGAGGATTTCCTAGGCAGGAAGCTAGTAGGACACGGAGGCTCCGTTCTAACATATACAGCCGACGTCTTTCAACTCCATGTAGGGATTCGAGTACACCGAGGAGTCCTCCTCACTACTTTCAACTCCATGTACGGCATACAGTCCTCCCATAGAGTAACCCCCAGTAATCTCGTCATCGCCCCCACTTTACTAAAATACATTCTAAGGTTCTTAAGCTTAACGTCTTCACTTACTAGATTCTAAGATCCACTAGAAGCTGTTATGTGTAGCTTGTTATGTCTAACTGTAGCGGTTACCCCCTATCGCTAATAGCACAGTACACGTTAGCCCACATGCTAGGCTACAACCCCGAAGCTCTCGAGTTCAGGAAAATAGATAGGGTCTACGGTAAACTACAGGGAGTATACGAGACGTTCAAGGGGACGATGAGATTAACCGTTAGGAGGAGAGCGGGAACACTGGTTATAGAGTACAAGGATAGACTTGTAGAGGACACAACCCCACTAACACCAGTTAAAGTGGAGGAGGACTACGCTCTCTTCACAGCACAAACGCTAACAGGAAGGATACCAGTAGAGTTCAGGATTAAAGGTGATAAGATCGAAATGCTATATGAGAGGTATAAGCTACTCAAAGTTCAAAAGGCATAACAGGCATCGTATAGTATAAAGGGCTGGGAGGAGTGAGAGTAGAACTAGGGGATGAGTTTAAGCTCGCCCCCACTGAGGGGTGAAGAACCTTTTAGGGCTACGACCCCCAACCCTACACTTACCACCTGAGGGTTCTCCGAGCTAGAATTGGATGCTTGCTAGGGTAACCTGTTAAGCTCAAGTGGTAAGCTCGGATCAACATCATGTACGATAAGGGGTTTAAGCCTACCTAAGCTTCTCCAGTACTACCCCCTTGCTCGGCACTATGTCTAGTTTGAACGCTGTCCTGGCGTGGTTTGTCATTCTCATCTTCTTTACTATCATGTACCTTCTCACCTCTTTGGAGCTCTCGACATCCTCCATCCAGAGGTGTAGCACGCCGTCCGCTATGTGCTCTAGGCCGAAGCCGAATGTGGACTTCGTCGTCATGGCATACTGTGATACTAGGTATGCTGTCACGTTCTCCCTGTGAGTTGCTATCTTGAGCTCGTAGCTGTACTTCCTGGCCATGGCGGGCTTGTCAGCCCAGAAGGCGCTTATGGAGTCTATTATGAGCCTTACGTGCCTGTACGGTGTCCTAGCCTTCTCCTCCCTGAGCACCCCTAGTATCTTGTAGGCCTCGTGTATGGCTGCTGTGAGGGTCTCTATATCTAGTACAGCGAACCACCTCCTCCTGGCAACCTCCTCTCCGTGCTCCTCCTGGCTTTCGGAGAGCTGCCTGGCTATCTTCAGCAAACCGAATATGTCTACCACAACTATGTTGGGGGTCTCGCCCGGCTCAGCCCTACTAGCTATATCGTAGGCTTTGAACTTCTCGAAGTCCATGCCGAACATCCTAGCCTGCCTCACGACATCCCTGAACTCAGCCTCCGTCGTAACATAGACAACGGGGTCACCGGCATTCAACCCAGCCCATGCGAAGTGCATGCAGAGAATAGACTTACCAGTACCGGGCTCACCGGTAACAGCAACCCAGCTACCGCGGGGAACACCACCCTCAAGAGCCTCATCTAGCTCTCTAATACCAGTGGATACCCTAACAACACCGCCATAACCCAAACCAGCTAGCCACCCAAAGGCGTATAACTAGACACTAAACCTAATAATGCCACTAGGCCCTCTAGCGAAGAAAAGAGAAACACGTTTGATACCATAGGCTAAGTTGAGTTAGTAGAGTCGGTGGTTTAAATTACACCATCCTAAATCCCTAGTATTTCTAACTTGAACATAAAAACCCTTCTAGTGGAAATAGGGGAAAAAGTGGTATTGAGATTGTAGAAATGTAGGAGAGCTTTGGGGTTACGAGAACTTGATGTCCTTGAATGTAAGTGTTGCTTTTACCTCCGGCCTCAGAGAGCCTATTTTCCTTAGGTTTGCTCTTGTGAGCTTATAGTCTGGGTTCTGTGCTACTGGTTCAACGCTAGGTGTTGTGACAGCGTTTGCTCCTACACTGTACGGGTGGGCCATGATTAGGAATGTCACACCAGGCTTTACCATCTCGCTCACCCACACTATGGCTGGTACGGAGCCGTGTGGGTTGTATACTACTACTATGTCTCCGTTCTCTAGACCCTCTCTCCTAGCATCCTCGGGGTTTACCTGTATGAAGGCGTAGGGCCACCTCCTGATTAGCACCTCTGAGTTGGGGTCTTGGTAGCCTGTCTGCCATATCTCGTTGTAACGCCCGTTTAACACCCAGTACTTGTAGTCTTTCATCAGCTCAGCTACGTACAGTGGGTGGCCTAGCCATAGGGATGGCCAGGCTCTTAGCTTATTCACAGCATATCCTCTAGCCTTCTCCGAGCTTACAAGCTCAATCCTCCTCTCTATGGTTCCATCCGGTCTAGCTACGACAACCTCCTCCCTATACTGTGGGTTTAAGGCTGGCTCCATGAGGTTAACGATACCCCTAGCTTCTACCGAGCCGTCAGGGTTTATCTTTAGCTCTGTTAGTGGTAGGATGACTCCGACCGTTCTGAACTTACGGAGTATGTTTAAATCCAGCTTCTTGAAGGCTGGTGTCCAGTACTGCACCTCCCATCCGACGCCTAGCCTGGAGAAGGTCTCATCAGCGTTCGCTATGTACACCTTGAATATCTCATTCTCAACCTCCACGCTTGGATCGCGAGCATTCCTCTCCATAGCATCCCATATCGGCTTGAAGGCGTCCCGGAATCTACGGGCCACCGGATCATCTCTCCTACCCTCAGCTTCGTAGAGCTCCACAATCCTCCTAGCCACCATAGCGTATATCCACCAATCCGGCTTAGCCTCACCCGGTGGGTCGAGCCATGCATCAGATATCCTAAACCTCCTCTCGTGAACAGACATCCTCACATCGGGGGTCTCACCGTTGTTAAACGCAGCTGGTAGAACTACATGGGCGTCCTCAACCATGAATGTCGGATATATGTCTTGCACTACTACGAAGAGCCCGCCTGTCTTCTCCAAGGCTTCTAGCACTAGTCTAGCGTACTCCTCTGAAGTAGGCCTTGTCGTGACTTGTATGTCGAGAGCCCTTGTATCATACTGTTCTGCACTATCCCTCGCAGTAATTCCAGCGAAATCTTGAGCGAATACGTAACGTGTTACCCTCCAAGACCTCTCGCTGACAGCGGCCTTAAGTCTTTGTGCTGCTGGTGCTAGCTTATAGTTATCCATATCATGAACCCATAAAACCCTACCCTCACCGCCCTCCAGCCTAAAGTCTGTTGTAGGCATGTAACGGTCTCCCATAGGCCACTTGGTCTTATAGTAACCCTCAGTGTAAACCTCACGATACCACTCGTTGAAGAGCCTTCTATAGTCATCATAGGTCTTAAGCTCTATGCCCTTCAGCTTAGCGAAATTCCACGGGCTTGGATGTAACCTCTCCTTAACCCATGGTGGTGGGGGCGGCTCAGGCCCAGCATAGCCTTCCTGGTGTCCTCCCTGCCTCTGGCATCCTGTTCCAGGTATGCCTCTAAACGCCCCAGTCATAATGCATAGGTCGACTAGAGAGTAGATCGACCTGTAGTTTTGGTTCCATATGATACCCTTCTCATACATAAGCCATACTCTCTTAGGGTAGCCTCCAGGCTTAGGAGCACCTATGATCTCTGCAGCCCTCTCGATATCCCTCCTCGGGACACCGGTTACCTTCTCAGCCTCAGCAAGGTACTGGTCCAGGGTCTTCCTGTTAATCTCTAGAGCTTCCTCTAGGTAGAGTCTCCAGGCGTTCTCATCCCAGTTGAAGCCTCTCTGGGCAGCCTGCCTGTAGACCTGGAGTATGCTATCCACGGTACCCCTATACCTCTCATATATGACACGGGCTATAGCATTAGCTAGAACAATATCCGTGCCAGGCTCTGGGGCTAGATGTAGAACTCTATCACGTGCAGCTGCTCTAGCAGCCTCTACAGTCTCAGTCTTCCTAGGATCAACGATTATCATGTAGGTGTCAACTACAGGCTCTCCACCGAACCACCTCCTCTTCTCATCAGCAGTTGCACCCCTAAGGTTTGAGAGTGCATGCTCAATGAACATAACAGTACCTGTTACATAGGAGTTAGCACCCCAGAATACCATAACATCAGCTAGTCTGAGATCGTGGAGAGAGTTATTCATAGCCCCGGGGCCTGCATCCCCTATTGCCGGATTCTCCGGGCCGAAGAAGGGCCTGTTATGTATCCGGGCGAAGGCTGTTCTAACTCCGTAGAAGAAGAATAGGCCTGCTGTAACGTTCTCAATCATAGCACCTCCACCGCCACCTCCGTGGTCCATTCTGTGTGCGAATATTGCATGACCCTCCTTACCCCACCTTTGGCTCTCAACACCCCACCTGTCGATTACCCCCTTAACCACACGGGCTACAAGGTCTATGGCGTAATCCCATGTTACTACCTCAAGTCTGCCTCCAAACCTCACCATGGGGAATTTGAGCCTCCTCGCTCCAGCTACATTCCATGGGGACCAGTTCCTCTCACCATTAGTACCACCTCTTATAGAGTGGTTACCCATGTTTATCGGACACTCAGGTGATGGAATCTGGGCTACATAAACCTCCCTCCACTCACCAGTACCTCTACCCTTAGACCAGTCACGTCTAATAGTTCTCACAACCATTGCCTCTGAGATCCAAGGTATCCCCATGCTATGTGAGAGTACTGTTATACGAGAGAAGTCCGTTGAGTCTGGTTTAAGCTCCCTATTGTACACTGTATCCTTAACCCTGTAGACTACACCGTGCTCTCCAGGCTTCAAACCACCCTCTTCACCAGCAGGCCATACATACACATCGTAGCCGCAACCTACATTGCAGAACTGACATACCGTTGCATACCTTTCAGCATTAGGAGACGGGATGACCACCCTACCTATATAGCGGAACGACATGGCTAAACACCCCCGATATTCTTAACCCTCCCGTAGACGAGCTGGTTCACCCCAACAGCGTATATATCACCTGTCCTCTCATCAAACTCAAGCATAACCTGTGGTAGGAACTGCGTAGCATGGCCTGACACAACCTTACCTCCACGCGTTAAATCAAACTGTGTGTAGTGAAGCAGGCATACAGCACAATTGGTTTTCGAATCAAATACAAGAGGGCCGCCCATATGAGTGCATGTTGGGACGAAAGCAACAATATCACCATCAGGTCCAACACCGCCAACAGACCTCTCCCCGAGCTTAACAATCCAAACATTGAAATCAAGATACTGCCTCGTTAAAGGCTCCCCAACCTTAAGCTCCCTCACATTAACAAGCCTAACCCTAGGATACCTCGTAGGAGGAGGCGGAGGAGGCGGGGTCACAGCAACAGTCTCAGTACGTGTAACAGTCTGAGTAGTAGTCTGAGTAACAGGAACCTCCTTAACCTCAACCCCCCTAGGAGCCAGGAGGTAGCCTAAAACACCACCAACAACCAAACCACCAACAGCAGCGATAACCATACGACGTGTAGTATCAACCCTCCTACCCTCTCCTTCACTCATTAATCCCACCTTAGCTAGGTCACCTTAAACAGTAAACTGAGGGGGTATAAAACCGTTACTTAATATATTTCCTTTATATTTATTATGGTATGAAATAATTAAAATAATTTTAAACAGTTTTACTGCTGTATAAGATAATGTCAAAGCATAGATTAATTTAATGTAACATAAATGTAAAATATTGCATAAAATATATTACTAGTGTTCGTATCAACGTGAATAATTGACAATTGGGTAATTGATGATAGGTTTTGATAACATATTGTACCTTATCTCTTTCTTCAGCCTAGGGGGTATAGGCTATGCCATTAGCCCCCATTTAATCAAATATCTATGGGTACCAGTGATTGACTTAAGACTGAGTCGTAGAGGAATATAGGAAGGTTCACAGTGTGCGATCCTCTTATCTTTAAACCCAAGCGTATTTAGTATCTAACTTTAGAGTAGCAAGTGAGCATAAAGGAGAGTTAAGAACATCTTATCTACGTCCCGGAGGTGCGTGGTAGACGGAGAGTGCTACCGTAGCTCGGGAACCCCAGTTGTGCAGCTCTGCTAACATACAATCTTATGTAAGCTCTAATCATTGATACACTAATTATTCAATGTAGTCTTATATAGCATTATAGTAAATCAGAACCTCACAATCCTAGGATAGGCTTATTTAAACTTCAAGAACCACACACTAGAAGCTATCACCTCTAAGATCTAGTTCTAGCTCTTCAAGTAGCCCCTCGTAGTCTATGCACTCTAGGGCTGTAACCTTCCCCGTGGCGTCTCTGAATATGAATGTTGATGTCTTGAGTGGAAGATCCTCAACGTCAACCTCTGCCCCTTCAGGTTTAGCGAATCTAACGTGTAGAACACCATCAGCCAGAGATATGTCTATGAAGTTACCCGGTAGCCTGACACCAGCACTCTTCTCTATTGCCGAGAGGAGAGCCCTGATCTCACGATCCCCAAGGGGGCTGGAGGTCTCACCTTATGCCTTAGGAGAGTGAAAATCCCTTCGCTTCACAGCTTGAGCCATCTCCTCCTAAACCTCTGGTAGCTAGACCAGCCTATTAAATAGCATGTTTTAACCTTACCACCTTTGACTACAACCACGACTCTCTCAAATCATTTAGTGCTTTAAGATAGTATAGGACGTCACTATCCTTGACGTTAACATAAACCTCATCCGGGTTAGTTAGAATCGATTGTATCACGTTAGATTCGATAATCTCGGCTCCTTTGAGGGTTTAAGTTTAGCTTTGTTATCTTCTAGCCCACTCTCTTATAGCTTTAGCCTTGCTCCCCAACTGCTCCTCCAGCTTATCCCACTCGTTTAGTATGACCACGGCTTCGTTTGCGACCTTTATCGCATTATCTACTCCAGCTTCTGGTACTAGGATGTCCTTGGGCCTGCTGGCTACTACTGCGCACACGCTCCCAGCTCTCGCTCTGTATATGTTTGCTAGCGTGAATATAGTTGAAGCCTCCATCTCGAAGTTTAACACTCTAACGCTTCTAAGGAGCTCCACGAGCCCCCTACTCCATGGTGGTATGTAGCCCTTAAACCCAGGCCTCTCCTGTCCTACGTAGAAGCTATCTGTTGAAGCCCCTATCCCAACGTGGTATTTAACCCCCAGGTTCTCGGCTGCGAATATGAGTGCTAGGGTTACATCTAGTGATGCTACAGCCGGGTACTCTGGCATAACGTAAGCTTTACTCGTACCCTCCATCCTAACAGATGCAATGTTTATCACGAGATCGCCAACATCAACGTAATCAACTATGGCACCAGTGGTACCAACTCTTATGAAGGTGTGTGCTCCAAGCCCGAGAAGCTCCTCAACAACAATAGCCGTGGAGGGCCCACCAATACCCGTTGAGACAGCGCTAATACCGACACCCTTATACCTACCAGTGTACGATACGAAGCCCCTATGATCCCCCACAAGCCTAGCCTCATCCCAGTACCTAGCTATCCTAGCAACTCTACCAGGATCACCTGGTAGCAGAACATACCCAGCTATGTCACCCGGAGACACCATTAGATGGTACGGTCTACCACCAACCTCAGGCCTAGAGGCGCTAGACAAACCAGGCCACCAACCCTAGAGGCTGGAGGGAAGGTTATACGCCTAGAAGCTTCCTTACATCCTCAATATACCTCTTAGCCTTCTCCAACTCGAACTCTACATCGTTTACATCAATTACCCCCTCATAGAAAACCAACTCGTGCAGGTTCCTCTCCCTAGCAGAATACCTATCCCTTAAACCTAAGCTCTCCACCTCAGGCTTAACCCTCTCAAGCTCTCTCAGTAGACGCCTCCTCTCCCAGTGACTTGAAGGAGTCTTACCCAGGTAGTACAGTATTAGAGCGTTAGTGGCTTGAACTACAGCATTCCAAGCTTTCTCAGCAGCATCTCTAATTCTGATTGCATCGTTATTCTCAACACCAACCTTAAACTCCTTCAAAGCCTCCTCTACGAACTTCATCGAATCGTCTATGTAGACTTTAATTCTAACGTTAACCTCCAACCTTTTTAACACCAGCTTATCATTACGTAAGGGTGTTCTTAAAGACTCCTAGCTATAATGGTGCTAGCCCTCTTCGTGCCAGAAGCTCTCCTATTAGCACCCCTGTTCCAGCCGCGCCTCTAATGGTATTATGGCCTAGGACTATGTACTTGATGCCTCCTAACACCTTATCCTCTCTTATCCTCCCTACTACTACGCTCATCCCACCCCCCTCCATCCTATCAAGTCTTGTCTGTGGTCTGTCAGCCTCCCTCCTCACTATTATAGGTTTTGCCGGTGCTGTTGGTAGGCCCAACCCCCTTATCCTGTTACCCTTGAACTCCTCCATAGCCCTTACGACCTCCTCTAAGTCAGGTTTACGTTCTGTTTCTACGAATACAGCCTCCATGTGGCCTTCCAGTACTGGAAGGCGGTGGCAGCTTGCTGTTACCAAGATCTTATCGTTCCACTTTACACCCTTACTTGTAGGCTCTCCTAGGATTTTAAGTGTCTCCCTCTCAACCTTCTCCTCCTCACCTTCAATGTAGGGTATAATGTTATCCTGTATCATCATTGCTGGTAACCCTGTTAGACCAGCACCTGATATGGCCTGCATGGTGGATACGATAACCCTTCTAACCCCGAACTCGTCGTGTATTGGTTTAAGTGAGAGTGTTAGTATGGCTGTTGTACAGTTTGGAACCTTAGCTATGAACCCCCTCCATCCTCTAAGAGCTCTCTGAACCTCAACTACATCAACATGGTCAGCGTTAACCTCAGGGTTTAATAGGGGTATGTCTGCCTCCAGCCTCATAGGGCTACTATTGGAGACTACAACGTAGCCCCTCCTAGCTAGCTCAACTTCAACCTCGTAGAGCTCGGATGGTAGAGCTGAGAACAGGATATCAGGTTCATACGATGATATAACGTTGACGTCTAGAGGTTCAACCTTGATATCAGCTACATCATCTGGTAGAGGTTGCTCTATAACCCACCTAACCGCATCCCTAAACCTCTGACCAGCACTCCTACCTGAGGCAACCAGGGCTACAAGCTCGAACCAGGGGTGTCTAGCTAGTAGTGAGACGAACCTCTGGCCTACAAGCCCTGTAGCCCCTAGGACTGCAACCCTAAGCCTCAAGACCCCCACCCCCGATTACAGCATCGTGTATGAACCTAGCTACCTCGACCGAGAGCTCCCTAGACGTCCTGATCTTAAGTGAAGGTTTATCCCTTGAAGCTATAACCTCTAGGATTAAATCGTCGTCTAGCATTGATAGTAGCTTCAATAGGAAACCTCTACCCCCAACACCTCTCCCAACAACCACTACCATGCCTTGATCTCTAGGATCTAGTGTGACGATCTTAGCTCCAACCCTCCAACCCTCAACACCTTCCCCTATAACTGTTCCTCTGGAGCTCCAAGACCCGATGGCTACCCTAGGTTTCCCTAAGCCTAGGCTTACGGGCTCGAAGGTCTTAGGGTTAATCCTTTTAACACCATAGGCTGAGGCCTCTATAGCCTCACTATAGTCGAGAGCTTTAACAACTCTTGCCTTAGGTGTGATTGATGGATCTATGGACATGAGGCCCGGTACGTCTGTCACGAGGAGAACCTCTGGCACCCCTAGTAGTGTTGCTACAGTTACAGCTGTGTAATCAGAACCACCTCTACCAAGGGTTACCACACTACCCTCCAACCCTCTACCTATAAAGCCCTCCATGACAGGGGTTACCTTGGAGCTCCCAGCGTACCCAGCGACCTTGAGTAGGTTTAACATTGTAACCTCATAGTCTACCCTCGCATCACCGTGAACCCCATCTGTTACAACCAGGTCCACAGCGTTCAAGGGCATAACGTTAACCCCCAGGTTTTCAAGCGAGTGCACTAACAGTACCTTGCTAGCCACCTCCCCAAACGATACAATGTAGTCGGTGAGACTCCTATCGCACTTAAAACCAGCCCCCTTGAGAGCCCTCTCAAGAGATACGAACATATCGCTTAGAACCCTAAACGAGGGTCCTTGGAGCTCCCTAGCTACATCAAGGTAACCTTGGATAACCCTATCCAGGGACTCCCTATCCCCACTACAAGCTTTTAACAACCCGTCCGTAGCACCACGCATCGCCGATACCACTATGAATGGTGTGAGGCCACTTTCAACTATACCAGTGATCCTCTCCGAGACCTCAAGGTAACTTCTTGCCGATGTTAAGATTGAGCCACCTATCTTAACAACCAGGTCTAACACAGCCCTCCACCTCAAGGGCTATGGATAGGATGTCGTCTAGTACGGTGTGAGCTGTCTCGACAGCCCCCCCACCCCTACCTATGAACATGTAGTCTCCAACATCACTTCTAATCTTAACAGCGTTCATCGTACCCCTAACCTGGGATAGGATATCAGCTCTAGGGATCCTCATAGGCTCTACTGAGGCCCTCCTCTCCTCGAAGTCAGCTCTTGCAATGTACTTCAACGTATACCCCTCCTTCAAAGCTAGCATCACATCCCTTAGCTTTACGCTCGCTAAGCTCACCCTCCTAACATCATCTAAGCGTATGGGTTTACCAACAACATTGGATATTACCACGAGTTTGGCTGCCGCATCAAGCCCCCCAATATCTAGTTCAACGTTAGCCTCCGCAACTCCTAGTGCTTGAGCCCTAGCTATAGCCCCCTCTAGCTCAACCATCTCATCCTCCATCAAGGTTAGTATGAAGTTACTAGTAGCATTAAGTATACCTTCAACACCTACCACATCATGGCTCCTCATGGAGAGTAGCATATCAATGAAGGGAGATCCCCCCATAACCGTAGCCTTAAACCTAACCATAACACCCCTAGCCTTAGCCCTCCCCATAACCTCATCATATGCTAGGACGAGAGGGGCCTTATTAGCGGTTACAACGTTAACTCCATAGTCCAACGCCCTTAAGACATTCTGAAGAGCTGGAGCTCCGCTAACGTAATCAGATGGCGTCAGCTCGACATGAACATCAGGTGTCACGCTGCTATACAGTACATCTAAATCAACGTAATCGAGACCGTAGGGTTTAAAGCTTAATACACTTGAACGCGGTAAGCTAACCAGCTTAAGTAACTCCTCGACCGTGAAACCATCAGCCTTCAAAGCCATACCCTTAGAGTCGACAACACCAACAACCCTAACATCCACACCCCACCTGCTCCTAATGAAATCCCACTTATAAGCTATGAGCCTTGCAAGAGCCCTACCAACAGAACCAAACCCAACCAACACAACCCTTACATAGGAGGAGCGGTGACCAGAGCTACCTAAACCCTCCAAAGACCCCCCTATACGGTTAAAGGTTACTATCCTGTTTGGCTCAACGAAACCACCCCTTCTAGATCCTAATATCAAAATCGTAATTAGAACAGAGTTTATAAGCGTACCTATGTCTGGTGATGGGGGGTTGCAAGACCCCGCCGGCTACCTCCTTCATCCCAACTCCGATCTCGGAGGTGTCTGGAGGTTTCCCAGACGTTATACTTGAGGGGCTCAGCTCTTATAAGCCTTAATGGTAGTTCGGCTACTGGAGGCTCTGTTTTGAGCTCAGGCTACGACCCCATAGTTAGGGCCTCTAGGGTTTCAGAGCTTGTTTGCAGGAGTGAGGGTGGTGTCGAGTCTAGGCTCTACTACAGGTTTAGGGCTGATAGGTGGTATGGTGGTATTGCTACTGGTGATGTTATATGTTGTAATCTATCATGTGTGTTCTGCTGGAGTTGGAGGTTTAAGGATAACCCTGCTCTCGGTAAGCCTTACAAGCCCTCCGAGGTTGTGGAGAGGCTCGTGGCCATAGCCGGGAGTAGGGGGTTTAGGAGGGTTAGGCTTAGTGGTGGTGAGCCAACAATATGTAGGAAGCACTTGATCGAGGTCGCGGAGCTCCTCGAAGGCTACGATTTAGAGTTCATAGTTGAGACTAACGGTCTACTACTAGGCTATGATAGGAGCTATGCTAGGGAGCTCTCCAGGTTCACTAACGTTGTTGCTAGGGTGTCCTTTAAGGGTGTTTCTCCAGAGGAGTTCCACAGGCTGACCGGTGCTAGACCAGAGTTCTACGAGCTCCAGTTCAAGGCACTAGAGAACCTTATAGATGCCGGTCTAGAGCCAGGAGTTAGGGTTTACCCTGCGGCCATGATAGGC
>Ga0079995_1059567_pt1 | contig 46476 bp, 41 predicted proteins | sample FaiFalFF_MnMetaG_2_FD_69198 | JGI IMG/M metagenome (GOLD analysis project Ga0079995, IMG submission 69198) | Freshwater microbial communities from Yellowstone National Park, Wyoming, USA - Fairy Falls C (FF_Mn_C) (SPADES assembly) (version 4) | ecosystem: Environmental > Aquatic > Freshwater >... | reverse complement strand
CCGCTCCGTCTGCGACGCCCGCCCCACCCCGCAGGGATACTCCCGCATCGTCCGCCCGCAGTCCCGACACCGCCATCGCACGGCCTCTACTTCCTTCACCTCCACGTCCCGCACCCGCCGCTTGGACCGCCCCCAACGCTCCAGCCGACTCCCCCCACACCCCCCGCATCGCCCCGGCTTCCCTTCCGGCTGGACACCCACCTCCGGAATCCGTATCATGACGACCCGATTCATGGGTTCCTCCTGTCGGAGAATTCCCTCCTTTTTGCCAGGAGGAACCCCCTTTCTCAACCCCCCCACCAAAAATGGAACAGTCACCCTTATCTTGGAGACTTGCGCTCGCCGGTCGATTTCGGCATAATAGGGAGCTTTCGCTTCCCTGGGCCGTATGTTGAGCCATCGCGACGGGATTCCTTACGGGGGAGGGCGAATTCATGAGACCGAAGGCTCGTCGTGAGGGGGGGTGGACGGTCTGCTTGATTCCCGACGACCCGACTCAGGAAACGGTTCGATTCCGCCTGCACCGACGCTTCCTGTCAGTCCTCCTGGGGGTGGGTGCGGGCCTCTTGGGCTGGTCGGTCTTCGTGACGACCCACTATGTCTGGCTTCAGCGCTCGTATCAGCGGCTGGTCCGAATGGAGGACGAGTACGAGCAAATGAAGCAAGACTTTATGAAGGTCCGACAGTACTCCTACCGCCTGCAGTCGGACCTGGAGAAGATGGAACAGCAGGTCCGACGTCTCCAGATCATCGCCGGTGTGACGGCGGGTGGGAACATCCCCCAGATCGCCGGCGTCGGCGGGGAGTCGGCCCCTGCGCCCGAGGCGGTCGGCCGTGTCCACCTGCTGGAACAGCAATGGTGGTTGGCCCAGAGTCAGCAGAAGGCCGAAGTCCTCCAGGACCAGCTCGACCAGCTCTATGAAATATTCCAGCAGAAGTCGGTGGCCCTGTCGGCGACCCCTTCGATTTTACCGGTCCGCGGCTATGTCATCAGCGGCTTTGGGGCCCGCATCGATCCCTTCACGGGGGCTCCCGACTTTCATACGGGCGTGGACGTCTTTGCTCCTTACGGGACGCCGGTCGTCGCCACGGCCGCCGGCCAGGTCGTCTTCGCCGGACCCCAGGGGACCTACGGTCAGTTGATTATCATCGATCATGGATTTGGAATTTTCACATACTACGGCCATCTCTCGAAAGTCCTGATCCGGAAGGGGGACAGGGTCCAACGGTGGCAGGTCATCGGCCTCGTCGGTTCATCCGGTCGCTCGACGGGTCCCCACGTCCACTACGAGATCCGCTACCAGAATCAACCCCTGAATCCCCTCCAGTTCGTCGTCGAAGGCTTTTGAGCCGTACCCGGGAGAGGGAGTCTTTAGGGGAGTTCCTCGGTGAAGGGCGGAACTTCGCCGCCCAGGTCCACGACGGCCAGGAGGGGAAGGTGTTCCCGGTCCGGCTCGACCCGCCAGAGAATCCCTGCCGGCGTGGCGACGAGACTTCGGCCCTGAAAGCGGTGTCCGAATAAGGTCCCCGTACAGCAGGCCTTGATGACGGGAGCCCCGATCCGCCGCGCCAGGCCCCGGAAGATCCGTTCGTCTCGCTCCCATTTGGCCTGCACACTCTCGCCAGGCCGATACGGCGACGCCGTCGGGACGAGCCCGAGGTCCAGGGGGACGGCCTCCAGGAGTTTCCCGAAACGTTCCTGACAAAAGACGTCCGCGCAGATGAGGGGGAGCCATCGAGTGGGACCGACCTCCCAGAGGGTCAGCGACCGGCCAGCCCGGACGCCGACCTGCCGCTCCCGGTCCGTGGGATTGACCTTGACGGCGGAGGCCCGAACCTCTCCACCGTACAGCAGGGTCGTCACGCTTTCGAGGGACCCGTCGGGCCGGCGGCGGAGGAAGGTCCCGGCGACGACCCACGCCGGCCAGGGCCGGGTAGCCGTCCGAACCTCTGCGAGAAGGAGCTCATAGCGGTCGGCGACCGACGCATGCCGGTCCGAGGGACCGTACCAGGCGTACTCGGGGAAGACCACGAGGTCGACGTCCCGACGGCGAACGACCGCCTCCAGGCGGGCCCATGGAATCTCGCCGGGTCGGTTCTGAACGATCAGGACCCGTCGGACCTCGGCCGGCGCGCCCTCCGGAAGGGGGACGCGCTCGACCCGGACGGATTCGATGTCTGCCAGGCACGGACCCATCGCTCGACCCTCTGGGGGTCTAAGGGTCGACCGGCGACGCCGTCGACCCGGAGGTAGCTTCCGACGATGACGCCGTCGACAAGGGGCAGGAAATCGGCCAGGTTCTCGGGCGTCGCCCCGCTTCCCAACCAGACGATGGCCGCCGGGGCCGCCTGCCGGACCACCCGGACCCACGCCGGGTCCGGTGCCTGTCCCGTCCGGGGGCCGCTGACGATGACGGCGTCGGCGAGGCCCCGCTCGAGCAAGTCAGCCAATTCGTCCTCGACGGGCCGTTCGACCAGCGGAGCCCCGTGCTTAACCCGGAAGTCGGCCCAGACCTCGACGTCCGGCGCCGACCAGTATCGCCGGAAGCGAAGGAGGGTCGCCGCCGGACCCGAGATCAGGCCCTGGTCCGTCGCCACGGTCCCCGTCAATACGTTGACCCGGATGAAAGTACCCCCGACGGCGGCCGCCACGGCCAAACCCGAGAGGGCGTCATTGCGGAGCATGCTGATGCCGATCCGACAGCCGACCCGAGCGGCGACCTGGCTGGCCACGTGGGTCATGGCGGCGACGGTGACCGGCGGGACCCGACGTCGGTAGAAGGGTCGGTCCCCGAAGTTTTCCAGGAGGACGGCCCAAGCCCCGGCTTCGGTGAGCCGGCGGGCCTCCCCGACAGCCCGCTCGACAATGGCCGACAGGGGCCCCTCGTAGAGGGGGCTTCCCGGAAGCGGCGGCAGATGGATGACGGCGACCCACCGTTTCATCGTTCGGTGACGAAGTGACAGAGTGATGGAGTGACGAAGTGGCCATGAGAAATTTTAGATCAGTTGCCGTACTGCCGAATTACCCCTCAACAACCTTGCTGTATCGCTCCAGCGCCCTGCTATTGGCTTTCGTGTTAAAAAGGTTCCAGGGTTCTCCATGGTAGAACGCAATCCGGGTATCTCCCAGCTCTTCATCGTCACTCCGTCACTTCGTCACTCCGTCACCCCCACCGCTTTTACTCTTCCTCGACCCGGACGCCGGCCATGCAGTGCCAGTGGTAGACCCGGAGGTAGGTCTCCCGGAGGCGGCGGCTGAGGATCCGGCCCAGGATGCGGAGGAACCGCAGGGCGCTCTCGGGGTCCCGGGACAGGATGTCGGCCAGCACGCGCTGGTCGATAGCCAACACGATGGCCGTCTCGCTGTGGGCGATGGCGTCCGCCGACCGGGGCGCTCCGTCGACCAAGGCCATTTCACCAAAGAACTCCCCCCGACCCAGGATCGCCAGGGCCTCTTCCCCGACGCCGGGGATGAACTTACTGATCCGGACCTGGCCGTCCAGGACGATGTAGAGCCGGTCTCCGGGGTCCCCCTCCCGGAAGATGGCCTCGCCTTGACGGAAGCGCTCTTCCTGACTGAAGGTCGTCAGCAGTTGAAGTTCCGAGGCGGAGAGGCCCTGCTCCTGGAAGAGCGCCATCTTCTGGGTATCGCTGACGCGAGTTGCCTCGGCCATCGCTCGGGGGCGTGGGGGAGTCGGGGTCCCGGGGGATCCGGGGGCGAAGAGGCGTTGGAAGAACCGTTCGGCCCGTTCGTTGGCTTGCCGAATCCGGCGGGCCAGGAGCTTCCAAAAGTGCCAGTAGACCTGGACGCTCAGATAGCGGTCCCGGGCCAGGACTTCCTCGAGACCGGCATGGGGAAGGGCCAGGAGCCGCCCGGGCAAGGCCGCCTCAGCCCGCAGGACGGTCGGTTGACCGTCGATCAGCTCCATCTCGCCCAGGATCTCGCCCGGTTCGACCCACGCCAGGGTCAACCGTCCATAGGGCGTATCCCGGACCAGGCGGACCCGGCCCTCCAGGAGGACCCACAGGTCCGACAGGGGCTGATCTTCCGGGAAGAGGACGAAGCCCGGTTCGACTTCGACCCAGCGGCCCGTCCGGGCGATCTCGAAAACCTGGTCGTCGGTCATGGCTTGGAAGGGGAGCCAGCGGCGCAGTTCGACGGCCAAGCCCAGCAGGCCCTGACGGGCCTTCTGAAGGCGGGGCCACTGAAAGAGCAGGAGTTCCATCTCGGTCGGCCCGACCTCAAACATCATCTGGTCCCGTTTTAGGACGAGCTGTTCGACCATTTGGTTGAAGTAGGCCTTTCGCCGGAGGAAGACGTCTTGAAGCTCGTCGGCGGACCGTCCCAGGCGTTCGGCCAGGGCCCGGATCATGCGGATATATAGCTCTCGCAGGTGGGACTGTTCGCCGCCGGCCAAGACGTATGCATCGACGGCCGCCGTGAGGGCCTTTTCGGCGTCGCCCATGTCTCGGTAGACCTTAGCGAAGAGATAGGCGATGTCGGCCCGGAAGGGGTCCAGGCGCTGGGCCTCTTCGAGGGCACTCAAGGCCCGCCGGTAATCCATTTGGTCATAGTAGACCTGGGCCTGGAGCCAATAAATCTCGGCGAGTTGGGCATTCAGGTGTCGGGCCAACTCGAGGAGCTCCAGGGCCTTCAAGGGCTGTTGCCGCTGGGCGTAGACACGGGCCAGGCTGATGAAGTGCTGGGCGACGAGGTCGCTCTCCCGCCGGTGCCGCTCCCATTCGGTCCGAAGCTGTTCGGTCTGCTTCTCTTCCTGGCGGCGTTTCAGGTCCCGGACGCGGGCCTGATTGAGGCGGAGGGCCAGGCTATCGGGGTAGAGCCGGAGGGCCGCCTCGAAGAGGGCGATGGCCTCGTCATATCGGTGCTGGAGGACCAGCCGCTCGGCGATGCGGACAAAGTCCTGAAGCGACAGGTGCTGTTGCAAAACGTCCGGCCAGTCAAAGACTTCCGGCGACTCGTCGGGCATCCTTCCGTCTCACCACGGGGCTTTAAGGCCCGGGCTCCGGGACCGGGGGCCCGGCACTTTTCCCTGTGCTCGCCTCCGCCGGCACCCGGGGGCCCTTCGGGATGATGGCCATCCGGCGCACGCGGTCGCCCTCTGCCACGCGAATGACGGAAACCCCGCCGGCCTGGCGGCTTCGCAGGGGGATGCTCCGGACGGCGACCAGGAGGGTCATCCCGCCTTCCGTGACGACGAGGGCCTCGTCGTCCGGTCGGACGACCTTCAAGTCCACGATGGGGCCGGTCTTCTCGCGGGGTCGGGCGATATAGACGCCGCCGCTCCCCCGCCGGTAGACGGGGACTTCCCGCAGGGGCAGGCACTTGCCATAACCCCGGGCGGTCACGGCCAGGAGCCACTGATCCGGGTCGTGAACGGCTTCCATCGCCACGACCCGGTCGCCGGGCCGGAGGCGAATCCCCCGAACGCCTCCCCCGGCCCGTCCCTGGGGGCGGACTTCGACTTCCGGGAATAGGAGACCCCGGCCGGCCGCCGTTCCCAGCAGGATGAGGTCGTCTCCGTGGGTCAGGCGGACCCCGATGAAGCGGTCGTCGGGGGCAATCTGGAGAACCCGCCGTCCGTTCCGGGGGATGTCCTGAAATTCGCTAACCGCCATCCGTTTGACCCGGCCCCGCTCGGTCGTCATCACGACGTACCGATAGGGGAGCTCTTCCTCTTCGTAGGGCCACCGGACCACGCCGACGAGCTGTTCGTCGGGCCGGACCGGCAGAAAGTTGACCAGCGCCCGCCCCCGGGCGTTCGGCGGCATCTCCGGGATTTCGTGGACCCGGAGCTGATAGACCCGGCCGCTACGGAAGAAGAACCACAGGTAGTCCAGGGTCGAGGCGACGGTCGCGAAGGCCACGCTGTCCTCTTCCCGGAGGCTCATACCGACCCGACCCTTACCGCCCCGCCGCTGGAGGGTAAAGGACCGAAGGGACGACCGCTTGATGTAGCCGGCCTCCGTCGCCGTCACGACGACCGTTTCGGCCCGAATCAGGTCCTCCTCGTGGAGGGTCGGGGCCCGGCGGAGGATACGAGACCGGCGGGCATCGCCGTACCGCTCCTTCAGGGCTCGAAGGTCTTCCTTGATCAGCTCCCGAACCCGAGCCTCGTCGGCCAGGACGGCTTCCAGGTCTCGGACCCGCCCCTGAAGTTGCTGGAGCTCGTCCAGGAGCTTTTGCCGTTCGAGGCCCGTCAAGCGCTGAAGTTGCATTTCCAGGATGGCCTGGGCCTGGACTTCGGTGAACCCAAAGCGTTCCATCAGGCCCTGCCGGGCCGCCGCCACGCTGGGCGAGCGCCGAATGGTCTCGATGACGGCGTCCAGCTGGTCGAGGGCCCGGACGAGGCCCTCAAGGACGTGGACCCGGGCCCGAGCCTGGCGGAGCTCAAAGGCCGACCGCCGGAGGATGACTTCCCGCCGGTGCTGGACGTAAGCCTGGAGCAGGTCCCGCAGGCTCATCAGCCGGGGCTGGAGATTCTGGATGGCCAGCATGTGGACGCCGTAGCTGACCTCCAGCTTTGTATGCTGGTACAGTTGATTCATGATGACGTCGGGGTTCTCGCCCCGCTTGAGCTCGATGACGACCCGAAGGCCCTGTCGGTTCGATTCGTCCCGGATGTCGGCGATGCCCTCGATCTTCTTCTCCTGGACGAGGCGGGCGATTTCCTCGATGATGGCCGCCTTACTCGTCTGGTAGGGGATCTCGGTTACGACGATGGCCTGCTTGTCTCGGCGAAGCGTCTCGACCTCCATCCGGGCCCGGATGCGGATGATCCCCCGGCCCGTCTCGTAAGCCTTGCGGATCTGCTCCTGGCCAAAGACGATGCCGCCCGTCGGGAAGTCGGGGCCCTGGATCCACCGCATCAGCTCGTCGACCGTCGCATCGGGGTGGTCCAGAAAGTAGATGAGGGCGTCACAGACCTCCCGCAGGTTGTGGGGCGGAATCCGGGTCGCCATCCCGACGGCGATGCCCTCGGCCCCGTTGACGAGCAGGTTCGGCAGGCGGGCCGGCAGGACGACGGGTTCCTCCAGCGTCTCGTCGAAGTTCGGGACGAAGTCGACGGTCTCCTTGTCGAGGTCGTCCAGGAGCTCGACGGCCAGGGGAGACAGGCGGGCCTCCGTGTAGCGGTAAGCGGCCGGCGGGTCGCCGTCGATGGACCCGAAATTCCCCTGCCCCTCGACCAGGGGATACCGCATGTTAAAGTCTTGGGCGAGCCGGACGAGGGCGTCATAGACGGCCGCATCCCCATGGGGGTGGTACTTGCCGATGACCTCACCGACGACACGGGCGCACTTCGCGAATTTTCGGCCCGGCAGGAGGCCTTCCCGGTACATGGCGTAAAGGACCCGCCGGTGAACGGGTTTGAGGCCGTCCCGGGCGTCGGGCAAGGCCCGCCCGATGATGACACTCATGGCGTAGTCCAGATAGGCCGTCTTCATTTCTTCTTCAATGCTGACCGGAATCAGTTGGCCTCGTCGGGTCATCGACGGTCGTCTCCGACTTCCCGGATGGGGAATGGACCTGCCCTTCATCATAGGAATTTTCCACTGACGTCGCAATCCGCATCGGATGCCCGGGGGCGCCCGCACGTTGGGAGCGGCGGTTTACTTTTGGGGGAGAGTGTGTTAAAAGAGTCCAGACGCGCGGTGAGCCTACGTCGTGAGGGGTTCCCATGGACGACGCCGTCTTCATCAGTCCCGAAGTTCAGGAAGCGGCGGAAATCCCCCTGACGGTCCTCCGGGAAGACGGGACCTCGGACCCGGACCTGGACCCCAACCTGCCCAAGGAATTCCTCCTGCGGATGTATCGCACGATGGTCCTGAACCGGGAGCTGGATGACCGCCTGTTCAAGCTCCAACGCCAGGGCCGTATCGGTTTTTACCTGACCTGCACGGGGGAAGAGGCGGCCGTCATCGGAAGCGTGGCGGCGCTCCATGACGAGGACTGGGTCTTTCCGGCTTATCGGGAGACGGGGATCCCGCTATGGCGGGGCGTCCCTGTCCGGAAGTTCGTGTCCCAGATGTACGGGAACGCCGAGGACAACGTGAAGGGCCGTCAGATGCCCGTCCATACGAGCTTCCGGGAAGCTCGGATCATGTCCATCTCCAGCCCCGTCGGGACCCAGATCCCCCAGGCCGTCGGCTTCGCCTGGGCGGCCAAAATCGTCGGAGACCCCATCGTCGTCATCGTCTACTTTGGAGACGGGGCGACCTCCCAGGGAGACTTTCACGTGGGGTGTAACTTTGCGGGCGTATTCCGGGTCCCGGTCGTCCTCTTTTGTCGGAACAACCAGTACGCCATTTCGGTCCCCCTGAAGCGCCAGACGGCGGCCCGGTCGATCGCCGTCAAGGCGGTCGCGTACGGCTTTGAGGGCGTGCGGGTCGACGGCAACGACGTCCTGGCCGTCTATGTGGCGACGAAGCGGGCTGTCGAGAAGGCCCGGTCCGGTGGGGGGCCGACCCTCATCGAGGCCCTGACGTACCGCCTTGGGGCCCACTCGACGTCCGACGACCCCCGCCGATACCGACCCGACGAAGAAGTCCAGCAGTGGTACGCCAAAGACCCCATCGAGCGATTCCGGCGGTACCTGGAATGGCGGGGCTACTGGAGCGAACTCCAGCAGGAAAGTCTCCTGGAAGAGGTCCGAGACCTCATTAACCGTACCATTGAAGAAGTCGAGAAGGTCCCACCCCCACCGGTCGAGTCGATGTTCGACGACGTCTACGCCCGCATACCCCGCCACCTGCAGGAGCAAAAGGAGGCCTACCTGGCCTACCTCAAGGAGGCGGACCGATGGCGGTCATGAACATGATCCAGGCCCTTAACGACGCCCTCCGTCTGGAGATGCGTCGGGACCCCCGGGTCATCGTGATGGGCGAAGACGTGGGCCGGCTCGGCGGTGTCTTCCGGGTGACCGTCGGCCTGCTGGACGAGTTCGGACCCGACCGGGTCATCGACACCCCCCTGGCGGAGGCGGGCATCATCGGAACGGCCATCGGGATGGCCCTCTACGGTCTCCGACCCGTCGCCGAGATTCAGTTTGCCGACTTCATCTACCCGGCCTTCGACCAGATCGTCAACGAACTCGCCAAGTACCGGTACCGGTCCGGGGGTCAGTACAGCTGTCCCCTGGTCATCCGGACGCCCTCGGGCGGTGGCATCCGCGGGGGCCACTACCACTCCCAGAGCCCGGAGGCCTACTTCGTGCACACGGCCGGTCTGAAGGTCGTCATGCCGTCGAATCCCTACGATGCCAAGGGCCTTCTGCTGTCGGCGATTCGGGACGAGGACCCCGTGATCTTTTTCGAACCGAAGCGGATTTACCGGGCGGCCACGGGGGAGGTCCCCGAGGGGGACTATACGGTACCCATCGGGAAGGCCCGCGTGGAGGTCGAGGGGAAGGACGTCACCCTCATCTCCTATGGGGCCATGATGGTCGAGTGTCGGGAAGCGGTCCAGAAGGCCCGGGAAAAGTGGGGGATTTCGGTCGAGCTCATCGATCTGCGGACCCTCCTGCCCCTGGACGTGGATACCATCATCGGGTCCGTCCAGAAGACGGGGCGGGTCGTGATCGTCCACGAAGCTCCCCGGACCGGTGGCTTGGCCGCCGAGCTGATCGCCCTAATCAACGAGAAGGCCTTTCTGTATTTGGAGGCACCGCCGGTCCGGGTCACGGGCTTCGACACGCCGTTTCCCTATACCCTGGAGCATGACTATCTACCCGACACGGGCCGCATCCTGAAGGCCATCTACGAGACGGTCCACTACTAATGCTCTGTTCAGCTATGGATGCAGGATGCAGGATACAGGATACAGGATGCATACCCCGTGTGCGGGTTTTCGAGGCATGATCCGAACATTCAGCCTGGGTCCTGGCCTTGCATTCAGGGACCCGGTCCCAGGTCCCGGTTCCAGGTATCGGGTCCCGGGTACCCGGCACCTGGTACCGGATACCCGGTACCGGATTCGGTCTGACGCCGAGGGCCGAACACCGAGCACCGAAGACCGAGCTCGGCCACCGGAAAACGCGCACACCGGGTATGCAGGATGCAGGATAGAAGGGGCCCGGATTCCGGTTACCGGGTACCCGGAAGCCGGTACCTGGCACCCATGCCCAATTTCCCCGTCTCCAGGGGTGGCGAGGCGGACTTCGTCACTCCGTCCCTTTCGGGAAGGGGCAGGACAAGGGGCGGGAGATAGGAGTCGAAGACTTTGCGGGAGAAGGCATCATGGCATTCGAGTTTCGACTGCCGGACATCGGTGAGGGCATGGTCGAGGCCGAAATCGTGAGGTGGTTTGTCCAAGAGGGAGACTCCATTCAAGAAGACCAGCCGATGGTCGAGTTGATGACGGACAAGGCCAATGTCGTCATCCCCTCGCCCCGGAAGGGAGTCGTTCTGAAGCGGTTCGGTCGGGAGGGTGAGGTCGTCAAGGTCGGGTCGGTCCTCGTCGTGATCGGCGAGCCGGGCGAGGTCCCGGTGGCGGCGGAAACCGGCGTCGAGGCGGCGGTCCCGGCATCGGCGACCCAGGAAGTATCGGCCCCGACCCCCGGTGTCGGCCCCGTAGTCCCGCCGGGTCGGGTCTTGGCGACGCCCGCCACGCGGCGGCTGGCCCGAGAGCTGGGCGTAGACCTCCGGCAGGTCCCCCCGACGGGTCCTCACGGGCGCGTGACGAAAGAAGACGTCCTGCGCTTCGCCGAAGCCCAGCGGGCACCGGCGGCACCCGCGCCGCCCCCGCCGGTCGAGGCACCCGTCGTCCCGGTAGGCCCGGAGGAACGGATTCCCCTCCGGGGTCTTCGTCGCGTCATCGCCCGCCGCATGGTTCAGTCCAAGCGTACGGCCCCGCATTTCACCTACGTCGAAGAAGTCGACATGACGGAGCTGGTCCGTTGGCGGGAGCAGATGAAGCCCATCGCCGAGGCCCAGGGCGTGCGGCTGACGTATCTGCCGTTTATCATCAAGGCCGTCGTCATCGGCCTGAAGCGGTTTCCCGTCATCAATGCCTCTCTAGACGAGGAGAAAGAGGAAATCGTCCTGAAGAAGTACTACCACATCGGCATCGCCGTTCAGACCGACCAAGGCTTGACGGTTCCCGTCATTCACGATGCCGACAAGCGGTCTCTGCTGGACTTGGCCCGAGAGGTCGAGCGGCTCTCGAAGGCCGCCCGGGAGGGTCGGCTGGCCCTTCATGAGGTCCGGGGGAGCACCTTCACGATCACGTCTCTGGGCAAGTTGGGTGGCTTGCTGGCCACACCCATCATTAACTACCCGGAGGTCGCCATCCTGGGCGTCCATAAGATCGAGCCCCGGCCGGTCGTCCGGAACGGTGAGATCGTCGTCCGTTCCATGATGAACGTCAGTCTGTCGTTTGACCATCGGGTCGTGGACGGGGCCGTCGGGGCTGAGTTCACGCAGGTCGTGCGGGAACACCTGGAGAATCCCCATCTCCTGTTCCTGCAGATGTAAATTCGTATGCGCCCACGTCGGGGGGAGGTCATGGACGAGGGCATCCTGACGGCTGAGCCGATGGTCCAGGTCCTGGACGAAGAGGGTGTCGTCGTCGACCCGGCGCTGGAGCCAGACCTGCCGGCCGACTTCCTCTGGCGGGCCTTTGAGGGAATGCTGACGGTCCGGGCCGTCGACGAACGGATGCTCATGCTCCAACGGCAGGGCCGTATCGCCTTCTACGGGGCGGCGACGGGTCAAGAGGCGGCCATCGTCGGGAGCGGCCTGGCCTTGGAACCTCAGGACTGGGTCTTCCCGGCCCTCCGGGAGGTCGGTGTCGCCCTCCTTCGGGGCTACTCCCTGCAAGACCTGGCGCATCAGTTGTTCGGGACCCGGGACGACATCTTGAAAGGCCGTCAGATGCCCTGTCATTACAGCGACCGCCGGGTCCATCACGTAGCCTGGTCGAGCTGTGTCGGCAATCAGATCCCGCAGGCCGTCGGGGCGGCGATGGCGGCCCGCTACATGGGGGACCCCGTCGTCGTCATGGCTTACCTCGGAGACGGGGCCACGTCCGAAGGGGACTTCCACGTGGCGATGAACTTTGCCGCCGTCTTTCGAGCACCCGTCGTGTTCTTTTGCCAAAACAACCACTGGGCCATCTCGGTCCCCGTGTCTCGGCAGACGGCTTCTAAGACGATCGCCGTCAAGGCCGTCGCTTACGGGATGGAGGGCATTCGCGTCGACGGCAACGACCTGCTGGCCGTCTATCAGGTCACCCGTCGGGCCGTCGAGAAGGCTCGGTCCGGCGGGGGACCCACCCTTATCGAGGCCTTCACGTATCGGATCGGCGCGCACTCGACGTCCGACGACCCGAGCCGCTACCGAGACCCCGAGGAAGTCGAGCGCTGGCGCCGCCGAGACCCCATCGAGCGGTTCCGTCGTTATCTGATTCGCAAGGGTCTCTGGGACGCCGACCGGGAGCAGGCCCTGGTCCGACGCATCCGGGACGACCTGATGACCGCCATCCAGACGGCCGAGTCGACGCCGCCCCCGCCCATCGAGAGCCTCTTTGAAGACGTGTACGCCACGCCGCCCTGGCATTTGCGGGAACAGCAGGCCATGTTGGAAGCCTATCGGCGCGACAAGGCTCTATGGATGGACCCATGACCCGCCCGGTCGACTCTGCCGTATAGGGGGACAAGGGGCTGTGGAAGGACCCATTACGACGGCGGCCGTTCCCGAATTTGAACGGCCGATTGCCGAGCTGTTGAAGGAAATCGACGCCCTTGAGGCGCTGGAATCCTCGGACCCCAAGGTCCAGCGGAAGCTCGAGCGTCTACGGAAGAAGCTGGAGACCTACCGACGTCAAATTTACAGTCGCCTGACGCCCTGGGAAATCGTCCAAGTCGCCCGGCATCCCCAACGGCCCTATACCCTGGACTACATCCGCCTCATCTTTGACGACTTCATCGAACTCCACGGAGACCGCCGGTACGGAGACGACCCAGCCATCGTCGCCGGCCTGGCCTTCCTGGGTGACCAGCCGATGGCCGTCATCGGCCACCAGAAGGGCCGGGACATGCAGGAAAAGCTCCGGCGGAATTTCGGGATGCCCCACCCGGAAGGCTACCGGAAGGCCCTTCGAGTCATGAAGTTGGCGGAGAAATTCGGTCGCCCCGTCGTTACCTTCGTGGACACGCCGGGCGCCTATCCCGGCATCGGGGCCGAGGCCCGGGGTCAGGCCCAGGCGATCGCCGAAAACCTTCAGGAGATGTCCCGCCTGCGGGTCCCGATCCTGGTGTTCATCATCGGGGAAGGCGGGAGCGGGGGTGCCCTGGGCATCGCCGTAGGCGACCGGATTTACATGCTCCAGTATGCGATCTACTCCGTCATCTCCCCCGAGGGCTGTGCGTCGATCCTATGGCGGGACGCCAGTAAGGCCCGGGAAGCGGCCCAGGCCTTGCGCCTGACGGCTCGGGACCTCCTGGAGCTGGGCGTCATCGACGAAATCCTGGAAGAGCCCCTCGGCGGGGCTCACGCCGACCCCGAGGCGATGGCCCTCCGTATCAAGGAGGCCATCCAGCGGGGCCTTCGGGAACTCTGTGGCCTCCCGCCTGACGAACTCGTCCGGCGCCGATACGAAAAGTTCCGCCGGATGGGTGTCTTCGACGTTTGGTCGTGAGAGCCTCGAGGCGACCGATGTCCCTCCCGAGGTCTTACGGGATGTGGCTGGCTTGCGTCGGACTCGGAAGCCTCATGGCCTGCGGTCCGGCCCTCCAAGAGGTCCCGAATCGCTACGAGAGAGGCGGCATCGAGCTCCTCCTGGACGGCTACCCCCTGCGAGGCCTCCCGCCCGTACGGGCCCACTTCATCGCCGTCGTGCGAATGCCCAAAACCCTCTACGAATCCTATGGGGGGTGCTTCGCAGAACGCTGGGACTTTGGAGACGGGGCCGAACTTCGACGCGAGCGACATTGCCTGGAACCCACGGAGCAAGACCCTCAGGGTCGGGTCGTCCTGGAATTTTTCGCGGAGCACCCCTTTTACCGGCCGGGGACCTACGAAGTCTTCTTTATGCTCAGGCCGCCGGACTCAGCGGGACCGGCCCTCATTCAGGGCCGCATCCGTGTGGCCGTCCTGTCTCAAGGGGGATAAATCTTTCGGTACCCGGTAACCGGGTCCTCGGCCCTCCGTTGGGCCGATGCCCAAGGCCGGACACCGAACCCGTTACGTTGTCGCTCCGTTACTTCATCACTCCGCCACCTGTTTCACGAAGGATCGCCTTCGGACCAAGCACTCCGAATCCATCGGATGACCGGCGGGCCTTGGGAGGGCTGAACCACGAGGACGAGGTCCCACCGGTAGCGGCGGGCACCGGCCCGGCCCCGGGACAGGTAGTAACGGGCCGACCGCTCGATCCGTTTCCGCTGAGCCATCCGCATGAGTTCCCACAGGCTTACCCCTCGGTCACCCCGACGGGTCTTGACCTCGACGAACACCAGCGTGTCCCCCTCCCGGGCAATGAGGTCGATCTCGCCGTAAGGCGTCCGGACCCGCCGATCGCAGATACGAAGCCCCTGCCTTTCCAGCCATGCGGCCGCCAACCGCTCACCCCATTGACCGAGGGGTCCTTCCGCCGGCAGAGGCATCGACCGACGCCACCACCGGGACCAGCGGCTTCGTATCCAATCGAGCGCCTTCCCCATCGTGGAGACTCCACGTACCGTCGGCCCGGAACTCCAGGTATCGGGGTCCTTCGTCCCATGAAGGCACAAAGATGACCTCCACGGGACCGTCCGACGTTTCCAGGGAGGTCCATGCGAACACGTGAAAATGGCCGACCAGCCACCAGCGGAAGCCCCGCAGGTCTTGCGTCGCCTGAATACGCCGGTAGATGTAGGGCCACGGGATCCGCCGCTTGTAAGGGGAGGGGAAGGCCCGAAGCCGCCGCTCGACCGCTCCGGCCAGGCGCAGGAAGACCGACGCCGGGACGGCCTGGGCCAGGGTCGTGAGGACCGGGCCGTGGGCAACCTTCTGCCACAGCCAGTCCGACCAATCCCGCCGATTCAACCCGTGGCCGTGGATCATGCCGATCCGGTGCGTCCCGACGGACCCGACCATCCGCCGTCCGACACCCGCCAGGACGGGCCGCCAGAAGGCTGGCCAGAAGTCCCGATTCCCCTCGACCCAGTAAAATTGGAGACCCTGCGCCCGGAGGTCTTTCAGGACCTGGAACAGGGAGTGTTGAAGAGGAGTCTGACACCCCCGCCGACCCAGGAAGAGGTGGAAGAAATCCCCGCCGCACACGACCGGAACGCCCTCGTCGGTCGCCCGTCGGACCAGCCGAAGGAAGGCGTGAACTTTCCCTTCCAGACCGTCCCCCAGGTGAAGGTCAGAGACGACCCACAGGCGGTCTGTCTGCACGTGAACGGTGGCCGGTCGAAGCATCCCGATACGGCTCTTCTCGGACTCGATGGGCCGGGGCCCCCCGTCGTGGGCGGGGCGGTGAAGGGCATCAGGCCATCCGGCAGTCGGGCAGTTCCGACGATAGTCCGGGTGCGGGACTCTGGGGACTTCCCTCATGACCGGGAAGTCCGCCCATGGTCCGAAAGTACAGCCCTACGGTCGTATGGCCCCACTGCCCGATTGCCTTCCCAACCGTCCCACCCCCTATAATGTACCCCAGGGACGGGGTCCCGTATAGAGGTACCCGGTCCGGTCAGTATTGACAGACCCCCGCTAAAGGAATATGATATAAACAGACTCAATGGTGGCTCGACCCGTCCCGGGACTCCCGACTGGTGGAGCGACTTCCTTTGCCGAGGTCGGCCATGCACAATCAGTTGAAGACGCTTATCCTGTTAGTCCTCCTGACGGTCCTCCTGGTGGGCTTGGGGGACCTGATCGGGGGACCGACGGGCCTGACCCTGGCGCTGGGCCTGGCCCTGCTGATGAATGGGCTGGCCTACTGGTTTTCGGACCGAATCGTCCTGGCCCTTCATGGGGCGGTCCCCTTGACGGAGGCGGAGGCACCCCATGTGTACCGGATCGTGCGGGACCTGACCCGGCGGTCGGGCATGCCGATGCCTCGACTCTATCGGGTCCCCACGGAGGCCCCCAACGCCTTTGCGACGGGGCGGGACCCCCATCATGCGGCTGTCGCCGTCACGGACGGGATTTTGCGTCTCTTGCGTCCCGAAGAGCTGGAGGGCGTCTTGGCCCATGAACTCTCCCATGTGGCGAATCGAGATACCCTGATCACGACGGTGACGGCTGTCATCGCCGGGGCCATCATGTACCTGGCCCGGATGGCGCAGTGGGCGTTCCTGTTCATGGGCGGGTCCCGGGACGACGACCGGGACCACGGGGTCCATCCTATCGGTCTGTGGGTCGCCGCTATCCTGGCACCTATTGCGGCTCTGCTCATTCAGCTCTGGGTGTCCCGTACCCGGGAATACATGGCCGACGAGCGGGGAGCCCGTCTGGTGGGTCGGCCAGACGGACTGATCTCGGCCCTCCGGAAGATTGAAGCCTTCCAACGGCAAGTCCCGGCGGACGTACCTTCCCCGGCCACGGCCCATCTATACTTTGCGAAGCCCCATACGAACTGGCTGGTCGAGTGGCTGAGCACCCATCCGCCGGTGGAAAAGCGTATCGAGCGTCTCCAGACCCTCTTTTACGGACCGTCGGTCTCGTGGGAGGTCAGGCCATGACGGACCGGGACCCTAAGACGCCGACCAACGGGGCCGAACCTGAGGAGTCGAGTCCGTCCATCGGGGGGGAGGCCCTGAAGTCGGCTCCGAAGGTCAAGATCAAAGTCATCGACCGCCGATTCTGGGCTCAGCGGCATGCGTCTCCCGACGCCATCCCGGCCGAGGAGGTCACCCTCGATGAGTCCCGGTTTCGGCCGGCCTATGTGCAGGAGTTGGAACAGCGTCTGCAGGAGGCGCTTCAACAGCTTCAGACGATTTCTGAGGCATATCGCCGCCTCCGGTCGGAGCAGGAGGGTTGGCGTCTCCGGATGGAAAAACAGCGGGACCAGGCCGTTTTTGAGTTCAAGAAGCGGATTCTTTCCAAACTCCTGGAACTCATGGACAACTTTCGGTTGGCCCTTCAGTCGACAGCCGGGGCTTCTGCAAATCCGGCCGCCGAGCCGATTCTGGCCGGTCTCCGGATGATCTACGACCAGATGGAGCGCTTTCTGGCCAGTGAGGGTATCGAGAAGATCGAGCCGGTCGGGGAGGCGTTTGACCCGAGCTACTCGGAAGTCGTCGAGGTCGTCGAGGTCGACCGAGACGAGCTGGATCATCGGGTCTTGGAGGTCGTCCAGCCGGGGTATCGATTGGGAGACCAGCTTTTGCGTCCGGCCCGGGTCCGGGTCGGTCAGAAGTCGGGGGGCGTGGGGTAGGCAGGAATCAGGCAGTCGGGCCATAGGGTAGGAAGGCGATCCGGCAGACCCCGTGTGCGGGTTTTTCGGGACAGGGAGCGGGAATTCGGTCATCCGGGTATCCGGTGCCAGGTACCGGGGGTGTCGGGTACCGGATACCCGGTACCGAATGAGCGCCGGGGATCGGGCCGGAAAACGCGCACACCGGGTTTGCATCCATTTCTTACGCTTGGGGAGGTGGACCATGAAGGTGAAGCCCTTGCACGATCGCGTGATCGTCGAACGTCTGGAAAAGCAAGAGGAGACCGTCGGCGGGATCATCATCCCGGACACGGCCAAGGAGAAGCCTCAGCAGGGCCGGGTCGTGGCCGTCGGTCCGGGCCGCTTGACGGAAGAGGGGACCCGTCGAGCGATGACCGTTCAGCCAGGGGACCTGGTCATCTTCGGGAAATATGCGGGCACGGAGTTTAAGATGGACGACAAGGAATACCTAATCCTGCGGGAAGATGATATCTATGCTGTCTTAGAGGAGAAGTAACCCTGCAGGCCTTAAGGGGCCGACGGCAGACTTGAAATCTGGAGGGAGTTCAGGAGGTGTGCGATGCCGGCCAAGGACCTTCGTTACCACGATGAGGCGCGTCAGGCCTTACTTCGGGGCGTTCAGAAGCTGGTCGACGCCGTCCGGGTGACCCTGGGGCCGACGGGCCGCAACGTCATCCTGCATCGGAGCTTCGGTTCCCCCTTGGTGACCAAGGACGGCGTGACCGTCGCGAAGGAGATTGAACTCAAGGACAAGTATGAGAACCTCGGGGCGACGTTGGTCAAACAGGTAGCGACGAAGACCCATGACGTCGCCGGGGACGGCACGACGACGGCGTCGATCCTGGCCTACGCCATCTTCCGGGAGGGTCTCCGGCACGTCGCCGCCGGGTCTAATCCCATGCTGATCCGGCGGGGCATCGAACGGGCCGTCGAGGCCGTCGTCGAGGAGCTTCGGAAGATGGCCCGTCCCGTGGCCAACAACAAGGACATCGAGTACGTCGCTACCATCGCCGCGAACAACGACGAGCGGGTCGGTCAGCTCATCGCCGAAGCGATCGAGAAAGTCGGCCGAGACGGCGTGATCACCGTGGAGGAGGGCAAGTCGGCGACGACCCAACTGGAGGTCGTCGAGGGCATGCAATTCGACCGGGGTTATCTGTCGCCCTACTTCATCACGGACCCGGACCGGATGGAGTGCGTCCTCGAGGACGCTTACATCCTGGTCTATGAGAAGAAGATCTCGGCGGTCAACGATATCCTGCCTTTGCTCCAGCAGGTCGTGCAGGACGGCCGACCCCTCCTGATCATCGCCGAGGACGTCGAGGGCGAGGCCCTGGCGACGTTGGTCGTCAACAAGCTTCGGGGGGTCCTGAAGGTCTGCGCCGTCAAGGCGCCCGGTTACGGCGAGCGCCGAAAGGCGATGTGCCAAGATATTGCCATCCTCACGGGCGGCCAGTTCATCGCCGAGGAGACGGGTCTGAAGCTCGAACGGATTACCCTGCGGGACCTCGGACGCGCTCAGCGGGTCATCGTCAAGAAGGAGACGACGACCATCGTCGGCGGCCAGGGCGACAAGAAGGCCATCCAGGGCCGGATCGAGCAGTTGAAGGCCGAGCTGGAGAAGACGACGTCGGACTATGACCGGGAGAAGCTCCAGGAGCGGATCGCCAAGCTCTCGGGCGGTGTCGCCGTCATCCGGGTCGGAGCGCCGACGGAGTCGGCCATGAAGGAGCTGAAGGCCCGGGTTGAGGACGCCGTTCATGCCACGAAGGCGGCCATCGAGGAGGGCATCCTACCCGGCGGCGGCGTCGCTCTTCTGCGGGCCCGTCGGGCTTTGGACGACCTGAAAGTCGACGGGGACGAGCGGGTCGGCGTCGAGATCGTGCGACGGGCCCTCGAAGAGCCTCTTCGTCAGATCGCGGCCAATGCCGGGTTAGACCCGACGACAGTCGTCGAGCGGGTCCTCGAGAAGAAGCAGGTCCACTATGGTCTGAATGCCCGGACCCTGGCCTTCGAGGACCTCATGAAGGCCGGCGTCGTGGACCCGATGAAGGTGACCCGGGTGGCCCTTCAGAATGCCGCCTCGGTCGCCAGCCTGCTGGTGACGACGGAAGCCGTCCTGATTGAGCTCCCCGAGAAGAAGAAAAAGAAGAAGCGGACGCCGGCCGGCATGGAGGACATGGAGTTCTAAGGCAGGGGCCTCGGGCCCGTCGGTCCGGGGCCCCTCGACACGCCGTCCCTATGCCGTCATGTCCAGGGGTCCGTGGGCCTGAGACATACGTCCCGGTGTGCGCGTTTTCCGACCTGATACCTGACACCCCTGCCTTATTCCCGTTTTCAGCTTTCCCCGCAAGGAGGGTTGCCGATGAAGGTGCGGATCGTTTACTGCGCCGTGTGAAACTACGAGCCGCAAGCCGTCAGGCTGACGGAACAACTCATCACCGAGTTTAAGCAGGCCCTTGAGGAGGTCACCCTCGTGCCGGCCTCGGGAGGCCGCTTTGAGGTCTACATCGACGGCGAAATGGTCTTCTCCAAGAAGGAAGCGGGCCGCTTCCCCAAATACGAAGAGATCCGTGCGGTCGTCCAGCAACGGCAGAAACGGTAAAGTGCCGGGGTCCTCGGGCTTATCGTTGGGTCCATCGCCCCTGGATGAAGACCTTCACGTAGTCGACCATCGACAGGAGGGTCACCCCCAGCATGACCCAGAGGGAAAGGTCGGCGACTTGTCCCCAGAAGCCGCGGTATCGGTGCGCCAGGATGATAAGGGAGATCGTGGCGACCTGAAGGACGAATTTCAGCTTCCCAAGCCACCGAGCCGACAGGACTGCCCGGTCGCTCGAGGCGATCCCCCGCAAGCCGGTGACGAAGAGCTCCCGGCTCACGACGATCGTCACGATCCAGGCCGGTACGAGCCGCAGTTCGACGAAGGCGATGAACACCGAGCAGACTAACAACTTATCGGCCAGGGGGTCCAGGAGAGCGCCCACCCGAGTCTGCTGGTCCCGCTGACGGGCCAGGTATCCGTCCAGCAGGTCCGTCAGGGAGGCGACCCAGAAGATCCCCAGGGCCCAGAACTCCAGGCCCTGCAAGGCCGTCAGCAGGATGACGACCAGGATCGGGGTCAGCAAAATTCGCAGGAGGCTCAGGGCATTGGGGGTATTCCACCAGGAAGCGCTACTTGTCGGGGAGGTCGAATTGGGGTATCCTACCGGGGGTTTCATGAGGGTCCCGCCGTGCTCGAGTGTCCGTCTTGCCGTCGAGCCGTCGTGAGTACGAATTTTACGAAGTGTCTGTATTGCGGTGCAACCTTCCCGGAGGAGTTCCTCCGTCAGATCCGTCCCCCGGACCTGAAGGCCATCGAGTCCATGCTCCTCCTTCGACGGTGGGCCGAACGGGATGCCGTCGCCCGGTCGTATGCGTGGGCCCGCTGGATTTATGGTACGGGGGCCCTGGTGTGGCTCGGCCTCGCCCTGGGCACCGTCTATTACACTCTTCGGCACGGCGGGGGCGGTCTCTATTTGGCCGTCGCCTTGGCCACGGCCACGCTGGCCCTGGCCGTTTTCTTTGCCTACAAGGCCCTTCGACCCCAGCCGATGTCGGGCTATCGGTCGTCTTCCTTGCGTTGGCGGGACTGAGGCTTTCGGGGTGGGGTCCCGGTGCGGCATGGCTTTGCGTCCGCCCGCTTCTCCGATGCAGGCTAAATTCGTCGACTGGCCCAGGGCGATGATGCTCGACACGCCATCCCCTGGCCTGTCCCCCGCTACCGCGTATTCCTGCCAAGGGCTCGAGGGGAGGGGTTTCTATGTGGGCCATTCCTCGACAAGCTGGCCTCGTCCGGGCCTTGTTTCTGGTCACCGTCGCCTGGCAGGCCTTCGTCTACGGGTGGATCCTCAGCGCCTCCGGTCCGGTGCCCCTCGGACGGCCGGGCCCGCCACCGAGTCTTTCGACGGCCTGGACGACCCGAGCCCGACCGCCTCTGGGGGCTTGGCTTGGGCGGTTCATGGAGGCCGACGACAGGGCTTCCGTCCGAGCCGCCCTCGTCTTTCACGCCCTTTGGGTCGGGATGGCCGGGGTCCTGGCCGGGACCCATGCCGTCGAGAGGGTCAGTGGCCTGTGGGGGTACATGCTGACTGTCTGGAACCCGCTGGCCCTGGAGGGGGTCATCGAGCGTCACTGGGACGCCTGGCTGGGCCAGTGTCTCCTGACTTTCGGTTTCTATGCCTGGCTCCACCGGCGGTGGATGACCGGGATTTACCTGTCTTGGGCGGCCCTGGCCGTGGACCTGCATGTTCTCTTCTGGTGGCCAGCTCTGGCATGGCGGATCGGGCGTCTGCGGGGGATGTCCCGCTATGTCTTGGCCGTGCTTCCGGGAATTGCCCTCGTGGCTTGGACGATCGTCCATACGGGCATACGGGGCTGGGTCCGCGGATGGTCGACCTGGTGGTGGGGATTGGAAGGAGAGTCGGCGTGGGGGTGGAACGTCTGGACTTTCCTGGGCATGGCCCCGACGGCCCGCCTTCGGGTCGGATGGTTCAGCTTGCTGGGATGGCTTCTCGGGACCCTGGGCCTCTTTGGCGCCCATGCGATGGGGACGATGCGGTTTCGAACCCTCATGACCTGGTGTGGGGTCGCTGGGTGGCTCCTCGTCTGGCGGAGCCGCTTGGTCGAGATGGCCGTTGCCCTGTACTGGGTGGGGGTCTACGTCGCCCATGGGGCGCGGTTGTACCGGGAGCCTCCGCGGACTTCGGCCGAGGCCGAAGACCCCGAATGATTTGCCTGATCCCCGGGATTCTCTTAAGATGAAACCGGGCGCCGCCAAGGATGGGGGCGGGTGTCACCGAGGAAGGTGGTCATGCACCGGGTCCGGGAGATCGTCGAAAAGCAAAAGGAGGTCTTCTCCGTCCGGCATGACTGGACCGTCCTGGACGTGGCCCGATACATGAGTGAGCGCAATATCGGGGCCGTTGCCGTGCTCGACGACAAGGGCCGAGTCGTCGGCATGTTCAGCGAGCGGGACCTGATGACCCGCGTGGTCGCCGTCGGTCAAGACCCCCGGCGGGTGAGGGTCGCCGAGGTCATGAGCCGGAACGTCCAGACGGCTCGCCTCGACGATACCCTGGAGGAATGCATGCAGAAGATGCGAGAGCACCGATGTCGTCACCTGCCGGTCGTGGAAAACGACCGCCTCCTGGGGATGATCTCCATGCGGGACATCATCGAATTTCAGCTGATGGACCGGGAACAGCAGATCGAGTTCATGCGGGCCTACATCGCCCAGGTGCCCCCCGGTTTTGGGTTCTCTCCATGAGCCTCAAGGACGAGGACGTCGTCCGCCGATGGCGGTGGGCGACGCGGGCCATCCATGCCGGGCAGTCGCCCGACCCGACGACGGGTGCCGTAGCACCCCCTCTCTACCTGACGTCTACGTACCGCCAGGTCAGCCTGCACGCCCCCGCGCCCTATGAGTACTCCCGTGTCCAGAATCCTACGCGGGAGGCCCTGGAGCAGAACCTGGCCGCTTTAGAAGACGGTCGGTGGGCCTGTGCCTTTGCTTCCGGGATGGCCGCCATCACGGCCTTAGCGATGACCCTGCGGCCCCGGGACCACGTCTTGGTCGCCCTGAACGTCTATGGCGGTACGTACCGACTATTCCAGTCCGTCCTTCAGGCCTGGGGCGTGGACGTGGAGTTCTTTTACCCCGTCACGCCGGAGGAGGCGACGACCCGTGTCCGGCCTGGTCAGACCCGGTGGGTCTTCATCGAGACGCCCAGCAATCCCCTCCTGGAGGTGGCCGATATAGCGGCCTTTGCTCGCGTCGCCTCGGCCGCCGGTGCCCTCCTGATCGTGGACAATACGTTCATGTCTCCGTATCTCCAGCAACCCCTCCGGCTGGGGGCCCACGTGGTCGTCCACAGTACGACCAAGTACATCAACGGTCATAGCGATAGCCTCGGGGGCGTCGTCATTTTCGGGACGGACCCCGCCGTGGAACCCCTGTACGAGCGACTCCGTTTTGTGCAGAAGAGCACGGGCGGTGTCCTGAGCCCCTTCGAGGCCTGGCTCGTCCTGCGGGGCGTCAAGACCCTGCACGTTCGTATGGAACGTCACTGTGCGAACGCCTGGGCCGTCGCCCAGTTCCTGCGGGAGCACCCGGCCGTCGAGCGGGTATACTTCCCGGCCTTCCCGGACCATCCGGGGGCAGACGTCCACGCCCGTCAAGCCCGGGGTCCGGGTGGAATGGTCGCCTTCAGCGTCCGGTCAGGTCTGGACCTCGACCGCTTCTTCCGCAGTCTACAGGTTTGCATCTTCGGCGAGAGCCTCGGGGGCGTCGAAACCCTCATCAGTCACCCGGAGACGATGAGCCACGCCGCCCTGCCGGCGGAGGTCCGCCGCCGTCTGGGTATCCATGCGCGACTGGTCCGGCTATCGGTCGGTCTCGAAGACCCGGCGGACCTGATCGAAGACCTGGCCCAGGCCCTCGATCGGGCATGGGGCCGGTAAGACTCGTGGCCTGAGATCGCGGAGTCCGACGATGACCCTGCAGAGCATGATCCTCCAAACGAACGTGTTAGCTGCCTTCGCCGCCGAACACATCGTCCAGAAAAAGGTCGCCCAGACAGACCAGATGGAGGTTCAGCTCGTCTGTCTGGACACCGGCCAGTTCTATCCCGTCCACGCCCCCGCCTCGGACACCGTCCTGATCGTGTGGGAAGGACGGGCTGACCTCATCCTGGGAGACCAGTCGACCCAGATGGCGACGGGTCACATCGTGACAGTCCCCCGGGGCGTGCGGCGCGGCTTTCAGGCTCGGACCAAGTTGATCGTCTTCATGGTTCACTCCCCGCCGCTGACGGAGGCCGAGAGGACCGAGGTCGAACGCCTCCTGCAACGGGGGGAGTTCCCATAACGACCCACCGCCAAGGTCTCCCTTCCCGATCCTTTGGGTCACACGTGGACCGTCAGGGTGGCGTCTGCCCGGGGGCCCGAGGCCTCCATCCAAGCCCGCCATATCCGGATGTCCCCCTCTTCCGGGAGCCCTTGTCTCCGAAGAAACGACCGGAACCGCTCGATGAACTGACGGCCTTTAGCCCGACCGTGGTCCCGGAGCTGACGTCGGACCGGGACCCGGTCGAAGTCCAGAGCGTCCAGACCCAGGGTCGTGTCCGGCCATACGACGACGATGGGAAGTCGCAGGGGCGGCGTCCCATGTCCGGAGCGGGCCAGTTCGTTCAGGACCTCGGCCACCTCGACGTCGTTGCGGATGATCTCGTTGACCATGATTTCGGTCCCACGGCTGGCGATGTCTGGGATCCGAGGCGGTCGGGGACCGTTCCACGGGGGTGTCTCCCGGGGAGAGGCATTGACGACAAGGATTAGCTCCGGCTTGCAAATGCCTTGCCGAGCGGCCAGGAACGGGGCGCTCAGGGGTGTGACGTCCCGGAGGCCGCCGTCCACGAAGAGGTGGCCCTCGACCTCGACGGGTGGAAACATCGTCGGCATGGACGCTGAGGCGAGGACGAAGTCCGCGACGTGGTCGGGGATCGACCCGGGTCGACCCCGCTCGAGGGTCAGGCTCAGCTTGCCTCCGTAGCGTCCCTGACCGACCCGGACCAACCGTTCGTCGTTACCGATGAGATAGTACCGGCCGTCCGTCAGGGACGTGACGCCGACAGCCCAGTAGGTGCCATGACGCGCCGAGCCTGCCAGTCGGTCCCACGAGACGGCCCCCTCGATGAGCCTGCGAAGGGGCGTTGCATCATAGAGGCTCGGACGGTTCCAAAGCTTGGCCAGGGCCAGCAGGAGTCGGATCTTGTTCCAAAGGCCCTCCGTACTTCGAGGCAGGTGGCTCGTGTAGACCTGGTCATTGCGTTGGATGGTGTCCCATACGGCCCGGAGGGTCTGGACGCCCTCGGAAAAGTCCGGATACTGGGCCAGACAGGTCGCGTTCAAGGCCCCAACGGATACGCCTGTGAAGAAACAGAAGCGGAGGTCCGCGGCGGGCGTCTGCCGCCGGGCTTCTTCCAGGGCTTCCAGGAAGCCGACCTGGAACTCGCCCTTGGCCCCGCCGCCGCTGAGTACGAGAGCCGTCGTGACCGGCATCGCAGGGACCTTTGGAGAAAGCAGGTACCGGGTATCGGGTATCAGGTGTGAGATCGAAGGCCGGGAGGCACCCGGTCTCTGACTCCTGGGACCCGACGTCAGCCCTCACGCCGTCAGGGCCCGGAGGCAGTCGGCCACCCGGGGCCGGGGCTCCTGAAACAGCCACCCCACCTCCAGCCAGAACCCCGGGACGGCCTGACTCTCGACCCGACCCTCCCGGAACCCCTCGACTCGATAGGCCCCGCCCGCCCACCGGTGGACCCACAGGACCCCCGCCTCGGCGTCCACGACCCAGTACTCGGGAATCCCCGCCGCCGCATAGTCCCCCGCCTTCTCCCCCAGGTCCATCGTCCGGGTCGAGGGGCTGGTCACCTCGACGACCAAGACGGGCCGGACTTCCAGGGGGACGCCCCGGACCCGGGGGATGTCCTCGGGGGCCACGACGAATACGTCCGGCTCCCGGACGACATCGGGCAGGACCCGGACCGCCGCCGGCCCCATCAGGACCTCTCCCCAGCCCTTGGCTTCACAATATCCTCCCAAAAGTCGGCCAAGAAACATGACCAGCCGCTGGTGTTCTGCCGAGGCGGGCGAGTGCATGACGACTTCTCCCCGGACGAACTCCCAGATTTGGTCCTCCGGGGCCTCCCGGAGGTAACGCTCCAGGGTCCAGCCCCCCAGACGCACGACATATGACTCCCGAAGCGGCTCCTTCCGTTCGTCCACGACCTGCACGCCCATCCCCGCCTCCGCGCGTCTCGCCCCTATGATACGCGGTGACCGTCGCCGGGTCTATTGGCATTGCCTAATTCGGCGGTACGGCAATACGACAGTAGGGCACTAAGCCGAGGGCCGGATGCCGAGCACCGAGGACCGAGCCGGGGGATCGGGTACCGGAAAACGCGCATACCGAGTCTGCATCCTGCATCCATTTCTTAACAAGGCAGTGCCGTCACCCGTCACTTTTGCCGGACCGTGGCCTTCGGGGTCGCCGGGCGAACCTTCCGGGTGCAGGTCGGCCGCACACAGACAGTCCGACGGCCGAATCGGACCTGATAGGGCGCGTGGCACGCCGGACAAGCCTTCCGGACGATCGTCCCGGAAAACGTAAAGTTACAGGCTGGATAGCGGCTACATCCGTAGAACAGGCGGCGTCGCTTGCCCGGCCGGGCCCAACGGGCGACCATCTCGCCGGGGCAGTCCTCGGCCAGGCAGGGGACGTCGGCGTACAGGGGTGCCGTTGCCTTGCAGTCGGGCTCGGTGCACCGGTAGTAATACCCGTAGGGGCCCGACCGGAGTACGATGGGCGCATGGCCGGCTGAGCATGTCCGGTCGGCCCGGATAGCGGGCCAAGGCGTACCGTGGACGGCTCGGACGTGGCCGTCCGGGCACTCCAGGACGGTCTCCCGGCGGTTCCTCCGCAAGGTCATCGGCCGGCTACAGAGGGGACAGGTTGCAGGGGCTTCCTTCCCGTCGGACTCCGTCGAGGCCACAGGGGCCTGAAGGGCCGCCTCGTAATCGGCCTTGTAGGTACAACCCTCGGCCTGGCGGCTACAGTAGAGAAAGCCGCCGTTCCGGCTCCACCGCAGAATCAGCCGGCCTTCCCCGCAGGCCGGGCACGGTGTCGGAGTCTCGACGCCCTGCTTATACGAGGGCATGTCTTTCTGGGCTTGCCGAAGCTGGCGGAGGAGGACCTGATAGAAGGCCTGCAAGATTTCCTGCCGTCGTTTCTTACCCTGCTCGACCTCGTCCAGGGAAGCTTCCATCCGGGCCGTGTAGTCGTAGTCCATCATGTCCGGGAAAAACGTCTCCAGGAGCTCGCAGACGAGCCGGCCGAGGGCCGTCGGGCGGAAAAACTGACGGTCCTTCACGACGTAGTCCCGATTCTGGATGATGGAGACGATGGTCGCATACGTGCTGGGACGACCGATTCCGCGCCGCTCCAGCTCCCGAATGAGGGTCGCTTCCGTGTAGCGGGGCGGGGGCTGGGTAAAGTTCTGCCGGACCTCCAGGTCTTGAAGGGCCAGGACCTCGCCTTCCTTCAGAGGTGGTAGGCGTTCGGCGTCGGCCTCGGGTTCCTCGGCTTCGGGGAACTCTTCCTGATACAGGCGCAGGTAACCCGGGTAGACGAGGACCTCGCCCCGGGCTTCCAGTTCGTAGTCACCGGCCTGGACGGTGACGGTCGTGACGTCCACTTCCGCATCGGCCATCTGGCTGGCGACGAACCGTTTCCAGATGAGCTCGTAGAGCCGGGCCTCGTCGGCCGATAGATGGGGCCGGACGGCGTCCGGCGTGAGGTCGACGTGGGTCGGTCGGATGGCCTCGTGGGCGTCCTGGGCTTCGGCCTTGACCTTGAATCGGCGGGGTTGGGGCGGGAGGTCCCGGGCGTCGAAGTGTTCCTGGATGAAGGCCCGGGCCGCCTGGAGGGCTTCCTCGGAGATACGGGTGCTATCGGTCCGCATGTAGGTGATGAGACCCATCCGGCCCTGGGGGAGGTCTACGCCCTCGTAAAGACGTTGGGCGACGGCCATCGTCTTCTGAGCCGACCACCGCCACGCCCAGGCGGCCGCCTGCTGAAGTTTGGCCGTGATGAAGGGCGGCGGCGGCGTGCGGCGCTTGCGCTTCGTCTCGACCCGCAGGACGACGTACTCGGCCGACCGCAGGACCCGTTCCGCCTCCCGAGCCGATGCCTCATCGGGCAGGGAAATCTTCTGACCGGCCCGGCGCACGAGACGGACCCAAAAGGCCGGCCGCCCCTCGGCCTGGACGAGGGCTCGAATCGTCCAGTACTCCTGGTGGACAAACCGTTCGATTTCCCGCTCCCGCTCGACGATCAGGCGGAGGGCGACGGACTGCACCCGGCCGGCACTCAGACCCCGCCAGACCTTGTCCCATAGGAGGGGGCTGATCTGATAGCCGACGAGACGGTCGAGAATCCGACGGGCAAACTGGGCTTCGACGAGGTGGGGGTCAATATCCCGAAGTTCCTTTAATGCCTCCGTGACGCCCCGCCGCGTGATCTCCCGAAGCCAGACGCGGGCGATGGGCTTCCCCAGAGGCTTGAGTTCTTCGGCGATGTGATAACTGATGGCCTCGCCTTCCCGGTCGGGGTCTGTCGCAAGGAGGATCCGGTCGACCGTCCGGGCCGTCGACTTCAACTCCTTCAGGACGGCGTCCCGACCCTCGACGACGACCCACTGGGGCTCAAAACCTCGCTCGACCGCCACGCCCAGCCGGTTCTTGGGTAAGTCCTTCACGTGGCCCTTTGAGGCCCGGACGATGTAGCCGGGCCCCAGATACCGGGCCAGCGTCCGGGCCTTGGCCGGTGATTCGACGATGACCAGCGTCTTGCTCTCCGCCATAACTCCCCCAGCCCTCTGCAAAGTAGGTCCCTGGGTTCAGGCCCCGCCTGTCGACCGCGCGGGATAAGGGGATCATAGGTCAAACCCCGACCCTCGACCAGGGGACCGGCCCCGTCCCTTTCCAAGCCCCGCCTGTAAAGGTAGGGTCGTGGCGGTACGGATGAGGGTAGGATTTACACAGGGGGTGTTTGGACGGCCATACGGGAGTCAGGCAGGAAGGCAATCAAGCAAAGCCGGTGTGCGCGTTTTCCAGTAGTCGGGCTCGGTCTTTGATGCTCGATGTTTGGCCCTCGGCGTCGATTCGGTATCCGGTGCCCAGTACTCCGGGCCCGGGACCGGTGCGGCCGTGTACAGGTCACACGGCCCAGGCCCGAGGAGTACCTGAAGATGACCCCAAGCGGGCCCTAATGACCCAGCGGGGAGGCCGTCGTCGGGACGCCCAGGTCCCGGAGTGTTCCGTACACGACTTCGTAGACTTCCGCCTGAATCCGGCGGAGGGCCTCTTCCGACAGGGCCTCGAACCGTAGGACGAGGGCCGGCTGGGTGTTGGACGCCCGTACGAGGCCCCAGCCGTCCTCGTACTTCACCCGAACCCCATCCACGTCCACGATGGGCCGTCCGCTCCGCCGGAAGTGGTCCGTGACCCGCTCGACGACCCGGAATTTGACCTCGTCGGGGCAGGCAACCCGGATTTCGGGTGTCGCGTACGTCTTCGGCAAATCGGCCAAAAAGGCCGAGAGGGGTTGGGAACTGTGCGAGAGGATTTCGAGGAGACGGGCCCCCGCATAGATGGCGTCGTCGTATCCAAAGTAGCGGTCTCCGAAAAACATGTGGCCGCTCATCTCCCCGGCCAGGGGGGCCGCCAATTCCCGCATCTTGGCCTTGATCAGGGAGTGGCCCGCCTTCCACATGACGGGAATCCCGTGGAGGCGTTCGATCTCCCGCTCCAGGAGAAGCGTGCACTTGACCTCGAAGATGACGGGCACGTCCCGCTGAATGCTGAGAAGGTCTCGGGCAAAGATGATCAAAAGTTGGTCCCCCCAGATGATCTCGCCCCGTTCATCGACGACCCCGATGCGGTCGGCATCCCCGTCGAAGCCGATCCCCAAGTCGGCCCCGACTTCCAGGACCTTCGCCCGGAGGTCCCGGATGTTCTCGGGTACGACCGGGTCAGGGTGGTGGTTCGGGAAGGACCCGTCCATCTCGCAGTAGAGGGGCGTGACCGCACAGCCCATCCGTTCGTACAGGACGGGAGCCACGGGACCGGCCGTGCCGTTGCCGGCGTCGACGACGACCCGGACCCGGCGGGGGCCCATGTTCAGGTTGTCCAAGACGTGCTGAATGTACTGCTCGATGATGCCCGGCTCCGTGCGGAGGGTCCCGGTCCCCTCGACAAAGTCCTCCGTCTCCATCAGGCGGCGGACTTCCTGAATCTGAGGGCCGTACAGGGTGTCTTTGCCGACGCACAGTTTGAAGCCGTTGAACTCGGGGGGGTTGTGACTCGCCGTGATCTGGACGCCCCCCTGGACGGGCAGGACGAACAGGGAAAAGTACAGAAGCGGCGTCGGCACGACCCCGACGTCGACGACGTCACATCCGCTGGCCTGAAGGCCCCGGGCCAGGGCCCGGAAGAGGGGCTCGGAACTGTGGCGGCAGTCCCGTCCGACGGCCAGGACACGCCGGTCACGACGGCGCACGTAAGTCCCAAAGGCCCGGCCCAACGTGTAAGCAAACGTCTCATCGATGTCCGACCCGACGACGCCCCGGATGTCGTATTCCCGAAAGACCAGGGGGTTGACCCGCATGAAGACGCTCCGTTCAAAGGGAGTGGCGGCATCATTGTAAGGCCCGACCGGACCCTCGCCAAGAGCCGGAGAACCGGACGGACGTCCGAGGTTCGGAGGCGAGGCATCCGGCCCCCGTCGAGCGCTCCGATGAGGATACCGAGTTCCTCAACGCCTTCCATCCGGGTAGAGCTCCTGTCTAAGGAGTGAGGACATCTTGTACACCGGGGCAGACGCTTCCTGGGCCACAGGGCTTCCCAGGGCTCCGGCGGTCCACTCTCATGCATCCGGTGCCGAATCGACGCCAAGGACCGAGCCCAACGCGCATGCCGGGTTTGCATTTCAGACCGTCCCTCCTGTATCGTGCATATTGCCGAACGCCCTAAGACGCGTGCTTCCCCGCCGTCCCCTCCCCATGTCTTCCCGCATCGAGGAGGTCAGTCATGGACCCGGAAGCCAAGAAGCGGGCCCTTCGCATGATTACGTACGGTCTATACGTCCTGACGGCCGCCGACGGGGACGAGGTCGCCGCCGGGACGGTCAACTGGCTGTCCCAGGCCTCCTTCGAGCCCCCGCTCGTGATGGTCGGCATCAAGGTCGGCAGTCACCTGCACGCCTTGATCGAGCGGACGGGCGCCTTTGCCGTCAACGTCCTGGCCGCCGACCAGAAGGCCATCGCCCAGGACTTCTTCCGCACGACGAAGGTGGAGGACGGCAAGCTCTCGGGCCACCCCTTTGAGCGGGGACCTGCGACGGGCGCGCCCCTGCTGGTGGAACTCCCGGCCTGGTGGGAAGCCCGGGTCGTCGATAAGGTCGCCCGGGGCGACCACACGGTGTACGTGGCCGAAGTCGTCGAGGCCGGAGTCCGCCGTCCGGACGCCAAGCCCCTCGTGATGTGGGATACGGGCTGGTACTACGGGGGATGACCCGGACCGAGACCGGTGTCGGTCTCTGGCCTGCGGGGGAATCCGATACTGTCCCCCCGGGAAAGGAGTTGATCCCCTTAGAGCGGAAGGGGGGTGAAGCGCCTTGCTCCGGCGAGCGGGGCCTCACGGGGTGGGGGAATAAATGCCTTACGGAGGGACGAGGATGGAGGTCCTGTGCATCCTCGGCGTGGCCGGGAGCCTGCGCCGGGGCTCCTACAACCGGGCCCTCCTCCGGGCCGCCCAGGAACTGCTTCCCGAGGGGATGACCCTGGAACTCTTCGACCTGCGAGATATCCCGCCCTACGACATGGACGTCGAACAGCAGGGGCTCCCGACGCCCGTGGTCGCCTGGAAGGAGGCGATCCGCCGGGCCGACGCCCTCCTCATCGCGACGCCCGAACACAACTGGTCCGTCCCGGGCGTCCTCAAGAATGCCATCGACTGGGCGTCTCGACCGCCCGGGGACAACGTCTTTCAAGGCAAGCCCGTGGCCATCATGGGCGCCTCGACGGGCCTCTACGGGACGGTCCGGGCCCAACTCCACCTCCGGCAGGTCCTGGCGTCGGTGGACGCCTACGTCCTGAACCGGCCGCAGGTCCTCGTCGCCCGGGCCCAAGACAAGTTTGACGCCGAGGGCCGGCTCATCGACGAACCGACCCGGGCGCTCGTGTGGAACCTCCTGACGGCCCTTCGGGACTGGACCCTCCGGCTCCGGAAACCGTCTCCGAGAGACGGCTGAGGGCCTACCGGCGGTCGGCGAGGGCCTGACGGACCTGCTCCCAGACCTGGGGATCGATGCGGAACCGACCCGTCCCCGGGAGTCGCTCCCACAGCGTCCGGTATTGGGGCTCCCGGGCGACCAGGGCCTTGAGGATCTCAATGCCCTGCTGGACGCGGCCGTGCTCGATGAGGCGCAGGGCGTGCCAAAACCGCCATTCGGTCTTCTCGGGCGCCAGGGCGACGGCCTGTTCAAAGGCTCGCTGAGCGCCGTCGATGTCCCCCTGCTCCATCCGACGTCCGGCCTCAAACCAGAAGAGGCGGATGCCCTGCCAGATCTTGTATAGCCGGCGGAGTTCCCGAACCGGCTCGGGGTGGTCGTCGACCCGGAGGTCGAGGACGACGTTCTGCCAGTCCGCGCCCTCGGGCCGGACCCGGACGATCTTCATCGCCGCCGACTGCCGACACCGCAAGTCCCCACCCTCGGCTTCGGCCGCCTCCAGGGCCGCCAGGAACCGCTCCGCCAGGGACCCCTTCGTCCCCTCAAAGGCCTCCCCCATAGCCTGCCACACCCGTTCATTGGCCAGCAGATTCCCCTGCGCCGAGTAGTCCGGCCCCGTCCGGTGACCCGCCGCCGGCGTCGCCCGCTTCCCCGTGTGGACCGCCACGTTCCCCCGGACGTCGACCATCGCCACCTGCCGGAGTTCCCGGTCCGGGTCGGCCTCCAGGAGAGCCTGAAGGGCCTGGGGGGCCGTCTTGCCGCCCCGGAGCAAGGCCAGACCAAGAGGCCCGTAAGACACGTCCACGTAAGCCTGGGTCGCCACGGCCCCGACGCCGGGCTCGACCCAAATGACCGTCGGACCGACGACGAAGTAGCAGGACTGGACGGCCACGCCCATCTCGTTGGCGTCCCGGTCGATGGCCACGATGGAATAGGTCGCTACGGGTTCTGTCCATTCCTGGGCCTGAGCGACGGACCTCTGGGTCAGCCCGAGGCTCAAGCAGACCAGGATTCCCAGCCAACCGAGTCGACGACAAGCCATCCCACGCCTCCGTAAAAGACTTGGCATTCGGGACTCTCCAGGGGATTGCCTCTACCCCGGTCCCGCTGGCACGAGCGGGGTTATCCCCTTCGGCTCCCCACGCCTATGCGGAGTTCCGCATGACCGAGCCCCCGCTCCCCGACCATGTCCCGGAGGCCCGGAAAGACGGGCGGGCCGAAGGCCCTGCCCGTGGGAAATCTTAGAACTGGAATCGGGCGCCCAGCCGAAAGATCCGGGGAGCGATGATCTGGAGGGGCGTTCCGTAATTCGGACCCGTCAGTTCGACGGCATTCAGGACGACGCTGGAGTTCGTCAGGTTATAGCCGTCGACCATGAGTTCCAGGGACCGTCCTCCCGGAATCCGGAAAATCTTCGAGAGTCGGAGGTCCAGCGTGAAGACGGTGTCGTACCGGTCCTCGCCGGGTCGCACGGCAAAGACGGTCACGGGGCCCTGATTCAGGCCCTCGACGGTCAAGAGGCGATTCCGGGGTTGGCCCGACTGAATCCGCAAGTTTCCGGCCAGACTGACGTCCCAGGGGAGCAGGTAACTTCCGGACATCTTGAAGATGACAGGCCGGTCCCAGTAGGGCTGGCCCTTCGCGTTCACGAGGTTGTTGGGGTCGATGGCCAGGGCGCCGATGCCGAAGATGTCAAAACTCGACCCGGGGGCCACCCGGTTGGAAGTCGTGCGGGACAGGGTCAGGGAAGCCAGGAGTTGCCAGCGGTGGGAGAAGCGCTTCTCGACGACGATGTCCAGGCCCCGGTAGTCCTGATTCAGTTCCTCGGCGTTGCGGACGACGAATCGGTCCTGCCCGATGGTCGCAGGGTCCTGATTGTAGACGGTGATGGGGTTCCCCGTGACGGGGTCCTGGACGGTCGTCGGGATCCAGCGGACGCCGACGTTCTCGATGCCCAGGAGCCGCCGCTCCTGCCGATACGTGAAGGTGAGGCCGACCCGTAGGTCCTCGACGACTTCCCGGTCAAAGCCGACGACGACTTCATTCGTGTAGGGTTGCTTGAGGTCCGGGGCCAGGCTCGTCAAGACCCCACCGAAGGCAAAGAGCAGGGGGCCTTCCTCGCCCTTCTGGAACTTCTTGTCCCCGTTCCGGTCGACCCACACGCGGAACTCGCCGCCGAGCGAGTTTGGATTCACGGGGTCCGTGTCGCCCGTGCTGATTTGATAGTAGTAGCGGGCCAGGTTCAGTTTCAGGGCCGTCTTGCCATCACCCGTCAGGTCGTAGATGACACCCAGCCGGGGCGAGACGTTCGTCCAGTCGATGACGTCCATCTCGGGGAAACTCCGGGCCGGGGCGAAGTTGCCGGCCGGGCTCGACTGGGCCGGGAGCCAGCCCCGGACGTTCTCCAGGCGGGCGCCCACGTAGAGGCTCCAGCGACCGATGAGGAAGGTGTCCGAGGCAAAGACGGCGTTGAACTGTGTGTTCCGCTTGACATTCACGGGCGTGTTCCACAGCAGGACGAAGGCTGGCTCGCCGTTAAACGTGTAGAGGTTCACGTCGTCGATGGCCGTCCCCTCATAACTGTTGGGGTTGTAGGAGAAATCCCAGCCGACGTGGAATTCATGCCGCCCGCCGAGCCATCGTTCCAGGAAATACGTGAGGACGACCTTGGACTGGAGGCGGTGGCGGTTGAAGATGAATTGAAGCGTGTTGGCGCCCGTGACCTTGCCCGTCGTCAGTTCGGTCGTCGACTGCAGGCCCCGGCGCTTTGCCTCCTCCTTGATGTACAGGGGGAAGAAGATGTCCACGTAACTGACCCGGGCGTCTACGAACAGATTCGACCCGAAGGAACCATTCCAGGCGAGTTGGTAGATGTCGAAGGTATCGTCCTCTTTCCAATTCGACAGGGGCGTGTTCAGGGCACTGGCCCCCCGCTGAGGCTTGTCGTACCACTGCCGGGTGTAAAAGGCGTCCAGGGTGTGCTTGGGAGCGACCTGATAGGTCAGGTTGAAGAGCACAGAGGGCATGTCGGTCGACTCGACGACGGGGTTCCCCTGCTCATCGACAAAGCCCGGGACAAAGCGGTGGACCCGCCAGATGCGGCCCGACGTGAAGAAGCGGAGTTTCTGCCGAGCACTCGGGATCAAGGGGCCGCCGAGTTGAAGCGTCGCGTCCTGCAGGAACTTGAAGCCCGTCTCCTGAATCCCCTGCCGCCGGAGTTCATCCGTCACGTTGCTCGACTGGGTATTCAGTTTGATGCCGAACAGCGTCCCCTCCTTACCGCCCTGGTAGTAGCCGGCGACCTGGCCCTGCAGTCGGTCCGTCCCCCGCCGCGTCACCATGTTCACGTAAACGCCCGGCGTCCCGACCTCGACGGGATGGCCGGCCGTCGAAATCTGCACTTCCTCGAAACTGTCATAGTCGTAGTAGAAGTCGGCAAAGCCAATGGCCTCGGGGTCCGTCACGTTCACCCCGTTCAGCGCCTGGGTGTTCTGGGCCGGGACCGTGCCCTTGGACGTGAACCCTGCCTGCAAACCCGACTCGCTCCCGCCGACATCGATGCGGTCCGTCACGAGGCCCGGGGTTTTGTACTCCAGGAGGTTCCAGATGTCCCGGCCCCCCGGAACGTTCTGCAGGACCTCCCGCGTGATGTTCACGCTCTCCTTCGCACTCGTCACGTCCACCGTCGGCGAACGTCCCACGACCGTCACCTCGCCCCCCGCCGCCACCGTCATCGCTTCGTCGATCAGCACCGTCTGGGCCACCGCTACCCGGATGCCCTCCCGCGTGACCGTCCGGAATCCGCTCATCTCCAACTTGACCGCATACACCCCCGGCGGCAACAGCGGAAACTGTGCCACCCCGTTGGCATCCGTCACGCCGACCGCTTGGCCGGCGACCAAGACGGGACTCGTGACCGTCACCGTCACGCCCGGCAGGGGCTTGCCCTCCGGGTCCCGGACCTTCACCAAGATGCTCCCCGTCTGCACCTGCCCCCAGACGCCCGAGACTCCCCATATGAGAAGGACCAGGGCCCACGGGAGGACCCAGCGGGGCGGGCGTCGGAGCGGAGACTGACTGACACGCATGGTCGACCTCCCCTGACGATAGAATAGGCCTTCTGCCCTTCGGCCCGACGCTCTGCATCCGGTATGGGTGCATATACTACAAACTCCGTGCCATCACAATAAAAAAATAAAATTCATTATTTAGTTCCATTTTACCGTCAATATGATAATAAAGAATCTTTTTTTTTGGGGATCTCAGGGGTTCCAAAAATTGGATGTGGGGCGGTGAGATCCATAAAAATGAACGGGCGGGGCGGGTCGAAAGTTCAACGGGTCGGCCCGCTCCCCGGGACGGGTCGAGGGACCCCCAGGCGGTCGTACAGTTCCAGAAATCGTTCGGCGGCGTCTTCCCAACGGAACTGGGCGGCTCGCCGGCGACCCCGTTCCCGGCAGGCGGCCCGCAGGGATTCGTCTGCCAGGGTCTGCAGGATAGCCCGGGCCATATCAGCGGAGTCGGTCGGGTCGAAGTACACGGCCGCATCGCCGGCGACCTCCGGGAGGGCCCCGGCGCGGCTACAGACGACGGGGGTCCCGACGGCCATCGCCTCGACGACTGGCAAGCCGAAGCCCTCGTCGAGGGACGGCTGAACGAGGGCGACGGCGCCGGCGTATACGGTCCGGAGAGTCTCGACGTCGCCGTAAGGGAGCCACCGGATCCAGCCGAGTTGAGTCCAGGAGTAGTAACGGCGAACGACCCGGCGCCAGGCGGCGAGGGGCATCCCGGCCAGGACCAGACGGTGGGGGATGGCCCGTTGGCGCCACAACTCAATACAGGTCTCGATCAGACGGGGCAGGTTCTTGTGAGGCTTATCGTTGCCCACATACAGGAGGTACTCCCCCGGTGGGAGGCCCAGGGCCCGGCACCGGCGCTCGACCTCATCGGCGGCGACGGGGGTCCAAAAGACCGGATGGACCCCGTTGGGAATGACGTGGACCTTATCGGCCAGCCACGGGAAGTGGTGCAGAATTTGCCGAGCGGCCGTCTGAGATACGGTGACGACGCAGGCGGCCCGTTCTGCACTCCAGGCGATCAGTCGGCGGGCCAGGCGGGCGATCCAGGCTCCGGCCGGGCGGGGCCAGACCTCCAGGAGGATGGCGTCGTGAAGGGTCAAGACGGCAGGGCATGGGAGGGCTATCGGGAGGGGAAAGTAGGGGGCGTGGAACACACAGGGGCCCTCGACCTGGTTTCGGAGCCGCCAGGGAGTCTCTATATGGGTCCCCAGCCCAAAGGGTCGAGCCCGGGTCCAGAGGACCCGCACGGCCGGTCCCCTATCGGGAAGGAGCGAGGCCAGCAGGGACCGAGCCCCGGGGGGTGCCAGCACGAGCCACCGCAGGGAGGGCGGCGCCTGCCGCACGAGCGCCGGCAGGAGTCCCTGAATGTGTGTACCGACGCCGTAATCTCGAATCTTGCGGGCGTCAAAGACGATCCAGGCCATCGTATCGGATCGTCGCGGATAGGGCTTCAAGGGGTCCGCCGGGGATTCGTCAGTCGCCACAGGACCCAGAGTCCGACGGCCGCCGAGAGGACCAGCTTGGTCAGACTGACCTGGACGTGAAGGGGTTCGACCCAACGATAGGCAAAAAGCCCTTGGCTTGAGGGACCCAGCTGGGCTTCGACCCAACTCAAGCCCCACCAGGTGACGACGGCGACCAACCCTGAAAAGCCCACGATAGCCGACAGGCGGACCGTGTAGATGAGGGTCCGTACGAGCAGGTACAGGGCCACGACGACGATCAAACCGGCGATGAGCCACCCGGCGTCCACCTGGACCCAACTGCGGGTCACGGACCACTTCTCCTGCCCGAAACGTTAGGGATGCAGGATACAGGATGCAAACCCGGTGTGCACGTTTTCCGGTGGCCAGACTCGGTCTTCGGTGCTCGGTGGCTGGCCCTCGGCCATGAAGGGATAAGGGGCAAGGGAGGTACGACCTTCCCGCATCCTTCGTCCAGGCCGGGGGGCCGAGAACCGAAGGCCGGACACCGAATCCGGTACCTGACACCTGGTACCCGGTACCGGGCCCCGGCTCGGTCCTCGGAGTCCCGCACCCAGGTTCATCGCCCTCCTGCCGTATTGCCGTACTGCCTCCTCGCCCGACTACCGTATGGTCGTAAAACACCCCGCCTACTGCGTCCGTAACCACTTGAACACTGCCCGTTTTACCACCTCGCGTCAGGGGGTCGCCAAGGAGACCGGCGGGAAGCCCTTCAGACGAAAGACCGGCGGGCTCGCCGCGTCCGCCGGGACCCGAAAGGCCAGACGGAGGGCATAGGACCTCGGAAGGCCCCGGCTGTCGCCCCGGGACAGATGCCAGGTCAGGTCCCGGCCTTCGAGGTAAGCCGTCGTCCCCCAGAGTTTTTCCAAGACGGCCGTCGGGTACAGGACGGCCCCATCGGGCGTCTCGACCCGAAAGTCCGAGGTTTCCCCCTTCCAGACGGCCAGGGTCAGGTCTGCCGAAGCCTCCGGCGTCGGCGTCAGGATGAGTTCCAATTCATACGTCACCCGGTCCGGTGAGGACGGTCTGGGCAAGGGGGTCTCCTCGGGGAGGGGTTTCCAGGCGACGACCCGGAGCCGCCAGCCCTCGGCCTCGACTTCGTCCTCCAGCCAATAGCGGGGCTGACCCAGGACGTAGCGGTCGAACCAGGCCAGGACCCGACGCATCTCGTCCAGTTTGTGCTGGGGCTCCCGTAGGCCGTGCTCCTCCCGGGGGTAGACGACGAACTCGACCGGCTTCTTCAGGAACTGAAGGGCCTGATACATCTCCTTGGAGTTGCTGATGAACGTGTTGGGGTCGTCCTTCCCATGAATGATTAGGACGGGAGTCTGAATGTTTTGGACATATCGGGCCGGCGAATGCTTCAGGTAGGTCTCCCAGTCGTTCCAGTAGTAGTCGCCCAGGTAGTCGGGTTCCCAACTCGGGAGGTAGGAGTTGCTGAAGTCGGTAATGAGGTTGAAGATGCCGAACATGGAGACGGCGGCCTTGAAACGGTTCGTCTGGGTGATGGCCCAGTTGGTCATGTAGCCGCCGTAACTGCCCCCGAAGATACCCATCCGCTCGGGGTCGACCCAGCCCTGGGCGATGACGTAGTCGACGCCCGCCAGGATGTCCTGGAAATCCCCGCCGCCGAGGTCCTTGAAGTTGGCGATGGCGAAGGCGTGGCCGTAACCCGAACTCCCCCGGAAGTTCGGGGCCAGGACGGCGTATCCGTGGGCGGCGAAGAACTGGAAGTAAAGGTACTGCCGGAGGGTATTGGCGACCCGGGCGTTGGGACCCCCGTGGACGGCAACGAGGAGGGGCGGCTTTTGGCCGGCCGGCGGGGGCGTCAGGGGCTCGACGAAAATCCCCTCGATGGGCTTTCCGTCTCGACTCGTCCACCGGACGACCCGTTGGGGGGCCAGGGCGTAGTCCCGGAACTCCGGGTTCAGGTCCGTCAGTCGTCGGGGCTCGCCCCGGGCCGAGAGGACCCACACGTCGGGAAGCGTCTCGGCGTTCTCCCAGACGGCGACCCAGGGGTCCGGCTTTGCCGGAGAAAGGTCAAACATTTGGACGACCCGGTGGTCACCCAGACGGACTTGATAGGTTTGCGTCCCGGGGGCGACTTCCAAGACCCACTCCCAGACGCCCTTTTCAGCCTGGACGGCCAGCCGATGGTCGGGGAGCCACCGAAAGTCCCGGGCTTCGGCGTCGGTGACGGCACTGACGAACTGCCACCGCTCCCGGGGAATGGGTCGGTCGAAACGGGCCCAGTCGGCGGTCAGGACGACGACGTCGGTCCGGGCGTAGCTGTACTTGGGGTCCCATAGGGCCAGGAAGGCCAGGGCCTGGCCGTCTGGGGAAAAACGGGGCCGTATCTCGAAACCCGGGGCGTCCGTCAGGGGACGGGCCGTCCCGGCCGGGATGTCCAAGACCCAGAGGTCAAATTTCATCGCGTCGTCGGGCTTGCCCGTGTAGTTTGTCGAGAATACGAGCCAGGGTTCGCGGGGATGGACGTCGAAGTCCTCGATGCCGAAATCCCCGACGTAGAGCCACTCGACGGTGGGCTTGGCCTCGTCCTCGGGCAACGTCACCCGGACGAAGGCCCGGGGATACTTTTCCCGGTCGACGACCTCCTCGTCGAGCTTTCGCTTCTTCCGGTACCGTTCGTACTCTTTTTCGGCGGCGGGCTTAGGGTACTCCGTCAGGACGATGAGGGCCCGACCGTCGGGGGTCCACCGAAGGGCCCGAGCCCCCCGGGGGAGGTCCGTGACCGGCTGGGGCAGGCCCCCGTCGGTCTTCCAGACCCACGCCTGAGGGAATGTCTCTTTCTCGTCCTTAGCCTCGTCCTCCGGTTCGGTCCAGCCGGTCCGGTCCGTGATGAAGGCCAGGGCTCGGCCGTCGGGACGCCACTGAAGATGATGGATGCTCGGGCCGGGGGGAAGGAGTCGGCGGGACGACCCGTCGGAGACGCTCAGGAGACGGAGTTCATAGCGGTAGCGGCTCTTTTCCCAGTCCGTCGTCCGGACGACGACGGCGACCTGGCGGGTGTCCGGCGATAGGGCGACCTCCGTCGGCAGGTTCCAGGATAGGATCGTCTTCATGTCCAGGGGCTTTTTCCCGGGCATCGACGACGCTCCAAAACCGGCAATTCCGCTCCAGGCTCCCACGAGCAAGAAAAGCCCTCGCAGGGCCCTTCGCCCAAAGGCGGCCATGAACATCGGATCGGCCTCAGGGTGTCGTCCGGGATAGGCTTCTTGGCAGGGAGTGGGAAGAAATGGTATGATTTAGGCAGGTAAAGATAGGCCCCGGAAGGGAATCATGCCAGTCATTTCCATTCCCAAGGCGCTCCGGGACCGGCCGCAGTTGGCAGAGCCCCTTTCCGGCAGTACGGCATTACGGCTATGATTCGAACCCCTGGTTCGACCGAATATTCTATTCAACCGTAGGTAAGGGCGGGAGGCAGACGGACGATGCGGGTCATTATGACGGCTGAGGCCATGGGTCGGACCCTTTCCCGTATGGCCCACGAGATCGCCGAGAAGTTTCCCGGAGAACTGGCTCAGGCCGTCATGATCGGCATCCGGACCCGCGGCCTGCCTTTAGCCCACCGCCTTCAAGGTCTCCTCCGGGACGTCACCGGTGTGACCCTCCCCGTGGGTGTCCTGGACATCACCCTCTACCGAGACGACCTGACTCAGATCGGGCCGGCGCCCCTCGTTCGTAAGACGGAGCTTCCCTTCCGGGTCACGGACCGCCCGGTCTTTCTGGTCGACGACGTCCTGTTCACGGGCCGGACCGTTCGGGCGGCCTTGGATGAACTCGTCGATTACGGTCGACCCCGAACCGTCCGGCTGTTTGTCCTCATCGACCGGGACCACCGGGAACTCCCCATTCAGGCGGACGTCGTCGGCCAGTTCGTAGCGACCGAACTCGACGAGATCGTCCACGTCCTCCTCCGGGAAACGGACGGCCGAGACGGCGTCGTCGTCACCCGCCGGACCGAACCCCTGAACCTTGAGGCCCTGGAATGACGGATTCTGCATTTCCCGTGGCGACTCCGGAACGGTGGCACCGAAGGCACCTCCTGGCCATCGAGCCCCTGAGCCGGGAGGAAATCCTCACGGTCCTCGACGTCGCCGCCGCCATGAAGGAGGTCTCCCAGCGGGACGTCAAAAAAGTCCCGGCTCTCCGGGGCAAGACGATCGTCCTGCTCTTTTTCGAGCCCTCGACCCGGACCCGGACGTCCTTCGAGATCGCCGCCAAGCGTCTGAGCGCCGACACCGTCAGTTTCACCGTATCGGGGAGTAGCGTCGCCAAGGGCGAGACCTTTCTCGACACGGTCCGGAATATCCAGGCGATGGCCCCCGACGCCGTCGTCGTCCGGCACCGGAGTGCCGGGGCACCCCATTTCATCACGGATTACATCGACGCCTGCGTCATCAACGCCGGCGACGGAAGCCACGAACATCCGACCCAGGCCCTGCTGGACGCCATGACGGTCCGGGAACGCCTCGGACGCCTGGACGGCCTGAAGGTCGCCATCATCGGCGACATCCTCTACAGCCGGGTCGCCCGGTCCAACGTTTTCCTGTGGCACAAGATGGGAAGCGAGGTCTGGCTCTGCGGGCCGCCGACCCTCCTGCCGCCCGTCTTCCGCCAGTGGCCCGTCCGGGTCACCTACCGGATCGAAGAGGCCCTCGAGGGGGCCGACGTCGTCATGGTCCTGCGGCTCCAGTTGGAGCGCCACGGGAGCCTCCGGTTTCCATCCGTCCGGGAATATTTTCAGCGGTACGGCCTGACCCGGGAGCGCTTGAAGTACGCCAAGGAAGGCGTCCTCATCATGCATCCGGGCCCGATGAACCGGGGGGTCGAGATCGAGAGCGAGGTCGCCGACGGGCCATACTCGGTCATCTTGGACCAGGTCGCCAACGGCATCGCCGTCCGAATGGCCGTCCTGTACCTACTGCTCTGTTAAGATAGATGCGGGATACCGGATGCATACCCTGTGTGCGGGTTTTCGAAGCATGAGACGGGCATTCCGCCTGGTGCCCGGTACCGGGTACCAGGTATCGGGTACCGGCTATCTGGCACCTGGGACCCGGTACCCGGCACCGGAGCCGGTCCGACGCCGAGGGTCGAACACCGAGCCCTGAAGACCGAGCCCGGCCACCCGAAAGCGCGCACACCGGATACCCGAAGTGGGGACCTATGCCCAATTCCCGCATCTGGAAATCTTAACAAGGTACGAACCCTATGACGTATCGCATCCTGATTCGCGGGGGTCGGGTCATCGACCCGGCCCAGGACCTGGACGCTGTCCGGGACGTCTTGATCGAAGACGACCGCATCCGGGAGGTCGCTCCCCATATCCGGGTTCCGGCCGACCGGATCATCGAGGCCCGGGGCCTCGTCGTCGCCCCCGGTTTCATCGATATGCACGTCCATCTCCGAGAGCCGGGTGAAGAGGACAAGGAGACGATTGAGACGGGGACCCGGGCGGCCGCCGCCGGGGGCTTCACGGCCGTCGCCTGCATGGCCAACACGAACCCCGTCAACGACACGGCGGCCGTAACCCAGTGGATCCTCGAACGGGCCCGGACTGTCGGGGTTGTCCGGGTCTATCCCATCGCCGCCGTTACCCGGGGCCTCCAAGGCCAGGAACTCACGGAGATGGGTGAACTTGCCGACGCCGGGGCCGTCGCCTTCAGCGACGACGGCCGACCCCTCCGTTCGGCTCAGGTCCTGCGGTGCGCCCTCGAATACAGCCGGAGTGTCGACCGGGTCGTCATTGACCACTGCGAGGATCCCGACCTGACCCAGGGCGGTTGTATGAATGAGGGCTACTATTCGTCCCTCCTTGGCCTGCCCGGGATGCCCCCCGAGGCCGAGGCCATCGTCGTCGCCCGAGACATTTTCCTGGCCCAACGGACGGAGGCCCCCGTCCACATCGCCCACGTCAGCACTCGGGCCTCCGTCGAACTCATCCGCATGGCCAAACAAAAGGGCTTGCCCGTGACGGCCGAGGCCACGCCCCACCACTTTACCCTGTCGGACCGGGCCCTCTACGAGCGGCCTTACGACACGAACCTCAAAATGAACCCGCCGCTCCGGACCGACGACGACGTGGCGGCCATCATCGAGGGCCTCGCCGACGGGACCATCGACGCCATCGCCAGCGACCACGCTCCCCACCGCCTCGATGACAAGCGGGTCGAGTTCGACCTCGCCGCCTTCGGCATCACCGGTCTCGAGACGGCCGTCGCCCTGGCCCTGGACCGGCTCGTCCACACGGGGAAACTGAGTCTCCGCCGGATGGTCGAACTGTTCACCGTCGGTCCGGCCCGAGTCCTGCGGCTTCCGACGCCGACGCTGGCCCCGGGCCGTCCCGCCGACCTGACGCTCATCGACCCCGAACGGACCTGGACGTTCCGGGCCGCCGAGAGCCTCTCCCGAAGCCGGAACACGCCCTTCGACGGCTGGACCTTCCGAGGCCGGGCCGTCCTGACGATCGTCGGGGGCCGGGTCGTCTTCGAGGCCCCTACGCAACAAGGCCCTGGGACGGGACGATAACATGTACGCAGTACGGATGCCGGGTATCAGAACCGGCCCTCGGCCTCCGGTGTTCGGCCATCGGTTTTCATTGAATGGGGGTGGACCGTTGCGACGGATGGGGATGTTCCTGACCCTGTTGGCGGCCTTCGCCGTGACGTCGGCCGGACGATGGGACCGGGAGCCGCCGAACTCGAATCGGCCGGTCCCGAACGCCGTCTTTCTCGCGGCGGACGCCCGGACCGCAACGGAGCGCAACGCATGGCTCGAAGCGCGTCTCCGGGCCGGGGAGTTAAAACTCCTTGTTGGGGGACTCCGCCACGAACGCTTCCGGCAGTACTACCAGACCTATCCCGTCTTCAGGGCTCAAGTCATCCGTCATTGGAAGGACGGACGTCTCGCCTGGATAGGGGGCCGGTTCTTCGAGTCCATCCGCTTGCCCTCTCCCCTTCCCTCCGTACCGGAGGCCCGGGCCGTCGAGGCCGTCGAGTAGAGCCTCCGGACGGACGGTGAGCGCCTCACCCGAGGGGAAATCCAGCTCGGCGTCCCGGGCCGGGGGACCGTGACCGTCCCGAACGGAGGGCATGGGATGATCCGGTCTTTCCTCATTACTCGTTACTTGTCACCCGTCACCCGCCGTTCGTCACTCGTCCCTCGTTACTCGTCACTATCATCGCTCTCGTCTGGGCTGGATGGGCCGAGGCCCAGGTCCTCCGGCGGGTCGTCGTGATGGTCCTGACGGCAAACTTGCGGGCTGAGCCGTCCTTAAGGAATCTGGGTCGGGGACCGTCTTTGGGGGCTTCGGTGGGCTCAGACTCAGTCACCGTTTAGGTCGAAGGATCACGCTGGAGGTCCAGCCCCGTCTCCTCTTCGCCACGGGCTCCCCGACCGGGCCGTTGGGGGAGAAGATCAAGCCGAAGGCCGTGAGTTTCTGGGTCCTGGCGGGCTTGCGGTTTCGGCTGTAGAACCCCGTTCCGGTGATTCAAGCGGAGTAGGTCCCGGGTCAGACGCCGGCTTCGGTATCCGGCCCTCGGTCCTCGGCTCTCGGGCCTGGACGAGGAGTGAGGGGAGGTCGCACACCTCTCTCATCCCTCCATGGCCGAGGGCCGGATACCGAGCACCGAAGAAAGCCCGCTGTTGACGGGACGTGGTATCCCCCCGTATAATGCCCCGGTGAGGTATAGTTTGCAGGACTTCATGGCATTTCGGGACCGGTGAAAACCAAGCCGGTCCCGGGGTAAAGGGCCGAACTTCCGAAGGATGGGTTGGCCGCCCTGGGCCTGTCGGGCCCGAAAGGCCCTACCGGGAGTTCCCCGGGAAGGGACGCCTGTGGAGACTCCTCTGACGGCGGAACGGCCCGCGAGGGCCGGTCTACGAGTCATGGGTCGATGAAGCAGGAAGGGGTCCGGGGAAGAAAATTCCACGGATTCCGGAACGGCTACCAGATGCGAGGCCTGCGCCGTAAGATTCGACGGTACCGGGAATGGGTCCTGCTCGGTGTCTTCCTCCTGGTAGGGGTGTGGAGCGTCCACGCCCATCCGGGGAAGGCGGGGAAATGCTCCCTTTGTGCCCAGAGCCTCGCCGAACCCGGCCCGCCGACCGACTTTGAGGTATCCCGGTTCCGCCATTCCCTTTTACCTTTGGACGTACAGGTCCCGGTCCTCTGGGACCGAACCTCTCCGTTTGCCTCCCGAGCGCCGCCTGTCGCATAAAGCCCCTTACACTCTCGTTCGGGACCTCGTGCCCTTCCACCCACCAACCCTGATTCGATGGGACTCTTCCAGGGTCCCGCTATAGACCTTGGGGTCTGGATAAGGGACGGGTTGTACCCTCTACGCTAAAACCTTATACCGTCGTCTTGGAGGTCTCCCATGAAGCTCCGTTTATATGGGAGCTTTTCCGTCCAGATCCGCCATCTCTGGCGGTGCCTGGGAATCGCCCTCGTGGCCTGGTTCGTCGGCGGGCTGACTTGGGCCCAGGAGGCCCCGGCCTCAGAAACGGCCGAGCTGGAGAGGCTCCGCCAGCAGGTCCAGGCCCTTCAGACTCGTATCCAGGCGATGGAAGCCCTCCTCCGGCAGATCGAGGCCCTGG
>Ga0079995_1057620_pt1 | contig 48597 bp, 45 predicted proteins | sample FaiFalFF_MnMetaG_2_FD_69198 | JGI IMG/M metagenome (GOLD analysis project Ga0079995, IMG submission 69198) | Freshwater microbial communities from Yellowstone National Park, Wyoming, USA - Fairy Falls C (FF_Mn_C) (SPADES assembly) (version 4) | ecosystem: Environmental > Aquatic > Freshwater >... | reverse complement strand
TGCTCCAGGAGGCCGCCGAGGAAGTCCTCACGTACATGCACTTCCCCCCGGAGCACTGGCGGCAGATCCACTCCACCAACCCCCTGGAGCGCCTGAACCGGGAGCTCGCTCGACGGTTCGACGTGGTGGGGATCTTCCCGAACCCGCAGGCGGTCCTGCGGTTGCTGGGCGCGGTCCTGGAAGAGCTCCACGAGGACTGGATGGTCTTGCGCCGCTACTTCAGCTGCGGAAGTTGCAAGGCGAGACCGAACCTGCCCCGATCCCCGCCGCGTCAGAGGAGCTCTGAGCGTGGTACACCGTGAGCCGACCCGAAGCTGGGCCCGCAAAGTACACCATACCCCGGGACGGGATCCAGGAGGACGGCCGTGCACGCCAGACCCCAGTCCCACGCCCGCCCTCCGCCTAAGGGGCGAGCACGGCCAGGAAGTGAGAGGCAGGGACCACGGCCACCCGGAACTCCTCGTCCCAGTCCAGCTCTTCCCGGGAGACCACGATCCCACCTCCGAGCCTGGACAGGAGTTTCCGCCCTTCCGTGTGCACTTTCGATCGGTACTTCACCTCGACCGGAGCCTCCAGGCGCCCCTCCCGGTAGACCACCGCGTCCACCTCGCAGGCGTTCCGGAGGTAGTACACGAAGGGGCCGTACCGCCGCACCAGATGCGAGACCACCACCGACTCCACCAGCCTTCCCCGCCACTGCGGGTCTGCAAGGGCATGGAGGGCCGCTCCCCAGGGATCCGTAAACCCGTAGATCCAGGCCCTCAGCATGTGCACCACGAAGGGATCGTCGGGATGGATCTTCTTGGGAGCGCGCAGCGCAGGCCGCACATCCCCCAGGGCCCGGGCCCGATAGACCACATGCCACAGGAAGATGGCCTCCAGGTCCTCAACATACTCCCGCACCGTGTTGTGGGAGCCGATGTCCGTCTCCCGCGCCACGTCCCGCCAGTCCAGCATACTCCCCATCTGCCGGAGCACGAACTCCCCCAGCTCCCGGAAGTATGTCTCCCGCCGTCCCGCCCGCACCACCTCTCCCAGCACCGCATCCCGGTAGATCCAGTACACCTCAGGGAGGATGCTTCCCACCGCCGCATAGGCGGCGGCAGGACGCGGATACCCGCCTGTGGCCAGAAACCGCTCGAACAGCGCCTCCAGTGCGAGGCCCCGGAGCGCCACCTCCCGGCAGGCGGCATACACCTCTCCGGGTTGGAGCCCGCCGAGCTTGGGGAGATCCGCACCGGGGGCCAGGGCGGCCACGTACTCCCGGAAGGTCATGGGGTAGAGCACCAGGTCCACCCCGGCTCCCCGCCGGCCGGGAAGCCGCTCGCCTCCCCTCCGCAGGTCGATGGCGTGGGAGCCCGTGGCCAGAACCGTCACTCCCTCCAGGGCACCCAGATCCACCAGGGCCCGGATCCCTCCGGCCCATCCCTCCAGGCCCGTCACCTCGTCCAGACATACCACCCTGCGGTCCGGCCCAGGATGAATGCGCAGGAAGGCCTCCACGAGGTGGCTCAACTCCCCTCCCCGGCGAAGGCCCAGAAGCTCGCAGTCCGCATAGAGGAGGGCGCGGGGAGGGTGTCCCCTCCGGACCAGGTCGCGGATCAGGGACTTGAGGAAGGTGGTCTTGCCCACTTGACGGGGACCCCGGAGGACGTAGATCCCATCCCGCTCGACGGAGACCGGAAGCCGGACGGGACGGCGGAGAGGGGAGGCATCCAGGGCTCGAAGGTGGGGGTCCAGCTCGATGGCGGCCGGATCCGCCCACCAGGGGTTCTGACGGCTCAGGAGGTCCAGGCTCACGGCGAAAGACCGGTCTGTGCACTGACCAATTTTACGGGATTTTGGTCAACCGGTGAACCAGCTGCTAAAGTCCAGGGGCACGCCAGGGGGTTGCCGCAATTGCCCTCCAGGCCAGTATCGGCGGCTCGCCCCCTTGCCCGCTGCGCCGTACTCAAGCTGTCTCTCCCCAGGGGCCCCGCCTACCGGCCCTCCGAATCCACGCGCTATAGCAAACCACGTGCCACGCCCACTTGCCTGCCTGGAGCGGCCGGACCTGCGGGCAAGGTGCACAGACGGCCGGGGAGGAGCCGAAAAGGAGATTCTGCCAGCGCGCCGTAACACAACCCGTGGGGCGGCGTTCGCCAGCCGGTCCGCCGGGCTGCGCGGCCCGCGGGATCGCCCCGCACTGGAGGGCCGGTGGCCCGCCTGAACTCGGGCGGTCCATGCCCCTCCCCCTGAGGAGGGATGTACACGCGGGTCTAGCCGGGCCCGCGGCCACCGCGCAGGGCCGCGACGGCTGAAGGCCGGTCTTAGGATCGGCCCCGCCGGAGGTTCCGGCAATCCCTCCGCCCGACCGGCGGCTTGTGCGGCCGTCCGGGGCTGGCAGGGCGGAGACAACGCGGGCGAAAGCCCGCTTCGCCCGGTCGCGGCGCGGCGCCGCCCCTCGGAGCGATCTGTATGGCCTCCCCGGACCCGAGGGACGACAATCTCCACGTGGTCTTCTACCGCCTCCCCAAGGGGCTGCCCGCCGAATCCTTCCGGATCACCCTCCGACACCTCGCGGGCGCGGTAGCCGACCTGGAGCTCATCGCCGAACGGACACGTGCCGGCACCTGGCGGCCACTGTTCGTGCGGGTCCTCCAGGAAGCCACCCACCCGGACCACCCCCGGGTTGCCCCGCGCTCCCTCATGCCCGACCTCGCCACCCTGGTGTGGCACGTCTTCCCCAGCCACCAGCGCGGGCGCGTCCTGCACCCAGTCGTCCAAGTCTGGCAGTCCCAGGGTCTCACCGTCGCCGCCTGCCTGGACGACCGTTACGGACTGCCCCACCTGCCCTTTGCCGCCCAGATGGCGCAGTTACGCGGAGTCTCATCGCCGGCCTCGAGGGACATTTGCCCGTGGCCGGATGCCCTCACGTGGCAAGCCGTCCGTGCCGTCCTCCGCGCGCGACGGATCCCCTCAGATGCGGCGGCGGTGAACTGGTGGCCACCGGAGGAGTGGTTCCGGCGACCCGACATCGCAGAGACCATCGACGGCACAATCCGCGGCGGCCTTCGCGCCTCACAGATCCACGTGCCCAGGGCGGCACGCGACGAGTTGCGGGCTTCCCTCATGACCCTCGCCTATTCCCAGTACCTGCGGCACACGCGCACCCTGTGCCTGTACCTTCGGCTCCACAACCTCCCGTTCAAGGTCTCCCATGCAGACTTCGACACCGCCATGCACCACCTCCGCAGGCACGGCCTCGACCCGGCCCGCAGCAGTTCGTGGGCGACCATCGCCCGTCTTTTGGACGAGATGCCCCTCGTAGTCCTGCGGCAGTCCGTCGCGCACGGCCGGGTCGTCCGCGCCACGGAGCCGGCCGCGGCGCTCGCCATCTACTCGCATATGCCCGGCGTCGCCCCGCCCGACGCGGTGGGGGCCGTCCTGGCAATCCCCGGAAAGCCCACAATTCAGCTAGTCGCCTGGCTCAACCCGGCAGCCGACCCCGTCGAAGCCCACAACCACGCCACAGACCTCCTCATCGACGCGTGCACCCAGAGGGGAATCCAGAACGTCGCGCAAATCGAGGAGGTGCAACCGCTGGAGATCTGCTACGACTGCGGGACACCAGTGCTGCACGCTCCAGAGCGCTGGCTGCAGCCATTCCTTTCTGCTGCACTCGCCCAACCCCACGTGGGCCGCAACGACCCGTGCCCGTGCGGCAGCGGCAAGAAGTACAAGAAGTGCTGCGGGCGGGCTGTCCACTAGCACCAAGTCTGCCCGCCGAACCGAGGACGGCGCGGTCCGAAGTGAGACCGGCCCACGTTCCCTCATGGCAACCCCAGGAGATCGGCGGGGTCGTCCTCGGTCGCCGCTGAGGCCGGGGGTCCTCCGCCAGCTGCCGGCAGGAGGCCCTGGTGCTGCTCCGGTTCTTGGCCGGGCCGGACTCGGACCCAGGGCCACACTAGCGGCGCATCCTGGCCGGGCAGCAGGACGCAGCTTCAGAGTGTGGAAACCGTCCCGGGGTGCCCCCGTGCCGCGCCGCCACGCCTTGCAATCCCTCGCCGCGGCGGTGCTGCTGGCCGTTCTCCTCCAGCCCCGGCGCCGACGGCGCCGGCTCATCGGGACCGGCGCCCCGGAGGTCTCCCCGAACGACCGCGCCCGGGACCAGGCTCACAGGCTGGGGATCCCCCTGCGGGAGCTGCTGGACCCGGTGCTGAGGCCGCACTGCCGCGCGCCCCCAGCAGCCGGGCTGCTCAAGCCGGATGCCCCGGGCCGGGGTCGCCGGGTGCGCGTCCCTGCGTTGCCCCGGCCATCGGGTCGTGTGATACTTGTAACACAGGAGGAGCCGGTGCTCACCGTTCGTCTGCCCGCCGACCTCGAGAAGAGGCTGGAGCGGCTCGCCAGGACCACGGGCCGCAGCAAGAGCTACTATGTCCGCGAGGCCCTCCTGCAGTACCTGGAGGACCTGGAGGACTACCACGTCGCGTTGAAGCGGCTGGAGGAGCAGTTGCCGGGTAGCCCGCTGGAGGAAGTCGCGCGCCGCCTTGGGCTGGAGGATTGAGTTCCACCCCGGGGGCGGAGCGGGAGCTTTCGAAGCTGGACCGGGAAGCAGCCCGGCCCATTCTCCGGTTCTTGCGGGAGAGGGTGGCCGCGCTGGAAGACCCCCGTTTTATCGGAGCACCGCTGCGGGGCCCGGAGGCGGGGCGCTTTTGGCGGTACCGAGTTGGAGACTACCGGGTGGTCTGCCACATCCGGGATGCACAGCGCACGATCCTGGTTCTGCACGTCGGGCACCGGCGGGACGTGTACCGCGGCCGCTGATCACGTACGCGCGCGATGCCCACAGACGCGCCAAGGAGCGCGGAGCAGGGTTGTGGGCCTCCGCAGGTCCGGGCCGTGAGCGCAGAGCCGTGTGCGACCCCAGCTAGCTACCCAGACGTGTGCATCCCCCCTCCAGACCTGGACTGCCGGGACATCCCCTGCCGGCGGTTCCGGGTCCTGCCACCTGACCCCCACGGGTTCGACAGGGACCGGGACGGGATCGGGTGCGAGCGGTGACGAGTGGCTGCCCGGTGCAGTCTTCCTCGGCCCCAGGCCCTTCGAAGGCTCCGGCGCGCGAGAGTGCGGCGCGGGCGGCCCGGCGTGGGTCAAGCCCGCAGCCCCGCTACCCCTTGGTGACGGAACCTCAAGACAGAAACTCTACGCGGTCCGCGAGCGCATCCTGCACCGGATGTGCCTCGAGGAGTGCCACGAGTCTCCGTACGAGCCCGCCGATGTCGTCCGCCTGCACGGTGCGCGGGTGGATCAGGATGATCCCCATGTGCCGCCTGCCGCCGGCGGCCCACTGCTGGGCGATGGGGACGAAATCACGGAGGTTGAAGGTCACGATGGCTCTCCCTTGCCGGACGGCGGCTTCCAGTTGGGCCTCGTCGTCCAGCCCCCAGGCCCACCGGTTCTCCTGGACCGCCTGTGCATCGTGTCCGAGGTCGCGCAGCTTGCGGGCCACTTCTGCCGGGATCATTTCATCCAGCCATAGCCGCATGGGGCTGGCGAGGAGAACCGGCGGCGGTCAGTCCGCGGGCACCGCAACAGCCGGATACAGCCTGGCCCATTCCTCCTGAGGGCGCTCGTTCTCACGGATCAGGGCCTCGATTTCTCCGGGATAGGCTCGGTAGTATCTGAGCGCGGCCTCCACCTGCCTTGGAGTCAGGTGCTGGAGCACCCCCAGTGTCCGCTCTACACTCTCCCCGCACGAGCGCCAGACGGCCACGACCTCCCACACGTCGAGCCCTGACCCTTCCACCCTGGCTCTACGGTCCCCCGGCGGGCCCGCGAACACGATGCCGGGGAACCGCCGCATCCGTACGGCTTCCTCGACCAGCTCCCCCACAACACTGCCCAGGGATCGCCTGGTCCTGGTGGCCAGCTCCCTGGCAGTCTCGAACGAGTCACGGGGAAGGCGCACGCTCACAGGAATAGATCTGGGCATGTTAGCAGGGCCTCCCTGGCGACATGAACTCGAACCCGTTTACAGTGTAACTCTTGCAACGGACCGTTGCAACCAAACGCGGCCCCAGGCCAAACGGCGCTTCCGGGCCGCGTAGCCCGTGCCCTCGCCCTATGTTGTCGTTTTACCGCGAGGAGGTCCTGGAGGAAGACCTGAGGACCCGGCGCTTCGCTCCGGACGAGGACATCCGCCTGCCGGGATCCTGCCGCCATGCCCTGTCCTGCCAGGCCGGGCATCTGCCCTTTGAACGTACCTCGGATCCAGAGAGTTGCGTTCCAACTTCCCCACCCCGTCGCCCTCCGCGCCGCTCACGGCGGCCAACTGAGTAGCCTGCCAGAACGCCGCCCGCAGGACCCCGGTGAAGGGCTTCGGGCCGCTCACCGGCCACCCCACCGACCCGGCCCGCCTGCCGCAGCCTGCCCGCCTGGCACTTCCCCCGCAGTAGACCCTGACCAGCCAGGTCCGCTCTCCCCGTTTGCGGATCTGCCCTGCCAAGCTAGCCTCACTCGGGCGTATTCCGACTCACCATCCTACCTCAGGCGCCACAATAGGCGCACATTGACGGCAAGAGCCGCCCCGGGGCCGCGCGGTTTTGGCTAGAAGCCTTGTCCTGTGGGGGTTTCCGCTGGAGCCGGCGAGGGGATTCGAACCCCTGACCTGCTGATTACGAATCAGCCGCTCTGCCGACTGAGCTACGCCGGCCGGCGCGGCGATTATACCAAATCCCTAGCCCCGGACGAGCCGGTCCCCCGCCCGCCGGGCCCGCTCCGCGGCCGCCTCTGCGGCGTTGAGGACCACGCTGGGCTCCTCCGCCCCGCCCGTGTACGCGGTCAGTCCGAAGGACACCCGGGCGGGCGTGCGCATGACCACCTCGCTGCGGATCCTGGCCGCCACCCGCTCCGCCTGTTCCGCGGTGGCGCCCGGCAGCAGACACGCCAGGCGGTCCTCCGCCAAGTGCGCCACGTAGTCCGACCGCCGCAGCTCCCGCTGGACCGCCCGCGCCACCTCCCGCACCACGGTGCTCGCTCCCTCCGTCCCCAGGACCCGTCTCAGCTCGTCCAGGTTCTCCAAAACCAGGACCAACACCGACAGGGGCTGTCGCTGCCGCTGCGCCCGGAGCATCTCCTGGTGGAGGCGCTCCCACAGCCGGTGCGGGAGGTCGAACCCGGTCACGGGGTCGGTCTCCGTGGTCACCCTGGCCGCGCCAGAAAGCCTCCGGCCCAGGAGGGCTGGCAACAGGAGGATCACCACCGCCGCCGGGTTCGACTGGAACAAGGACGCCACGGCCAGCCCCAGGGGAAGAGAGACCACCAGGGGCCCGAAGCCCGGGCGCGCGTGCCACCGGAGGCTGCGCACCAGGGGCGTACCCGTCAGGGTGGCGAAGTAGCGGGCCCGGACCGCCAGGGCGGTGGTGCTCCACAGCGCACCCACCACGAGGTAGCCGCCGACGTTCCGGCCGAGGTCCACGGCCCGCGGCACCGGTACCGCGAAGGTGTAGGCCACCGCGGCGACCACGGTGGGGAGAACCCGCCGGGCGAAACGGTAGCCCACCCGCACCCAGTCCGCCTTGCGGAGCAGCTCGGGGAGGGGGGAGACCACCGCCGCCAGCAACACCGAAGGGAAGGGGCCCAGGACCACCAGCCCCGCGGCCGCGCCGATCTCCACCGCGTCCGCGGGCTCTTCATCCAACCCCACGGCGGCCACTAGGGTCACGAAAGCCAGGGCCAGGAGGTCGGGCCACGCGGTGCCCAGCTGGCGGGGGGGATCCAGCAGCCCCACCCCGGCCACCCCGGCGAGGGCCAGGAAGCTCACGAGCCGCACGAATCCCGTTCCCCGCAGGCGCTCCCCCGGGCCCGGCGCCGCGTTGCTCCCCAACCGCTCACCTCCCGAGGGGTATTTCCCGCGCCCGGGCGGATTCTCCTATCCGGCGCGGGGGCCGCCAGACCGCATGCTATTCTTTGGGGAAGCACACGGGAGGAGCAGATGGCGACGCGGTACGCGCCACCCCGGTGGCGGCGGACGAAGATTGTGGCCACGGTGGGACCGGCCACGGGGGACCCGGATCGGATCCGTGCCCTCGTGGAGGCGGGCGTGGACGTCATGCGCTTCAACTTCTCCCACGGGACCTGGGAAGAGCACCGGCGCCGCATCGAAGCGGTCCGGCGGGCGAGCGCGGAGCTGGGCCGCCCCGTGGCGGTGCTGCAGGACCTGCAAGGGCCCAAGATCCGCGTGGGGGCCCTCGTAGACCACCGCCCCGTGGTGCTGGAGGAAGGACGGGAGGTGGTGATCACCGCGGACTCCGAGGGGGGAACAGCCCAGCGGTTGCCCACCACGTACCCGGAGCTCGTGCGGGAGGTCCACGCGGGCGACCGCATCCTCCTCGCGGACGGGGAGCTGGAGCTTTCCGTGACCGCGGTGGGGCCCGGGGAGGTGCGGGCCCGGGTCGTCCGCGGGGGTGTCCTGGAGGAGCACAAGGGCATCAACGTCCCGGGCGTGGCCTTGCGGGCGCCGGCCTTGACGGAAAAGGACGTGGAGGACCTGAGGTTCGGCCTGGAGGTGGGCGTGGACTTCGTGGCCCTCTCCTTCGTGCGGAGGGCAGAGGACGTGGCCCGGGCCCGGAAGCTCATGGAGCAGCTGGGCAGGGTGGTGCCCATCATCGCCAAGCTGGAAAAGGCGGAGGCCGTGGACCACCTGGAGGAGATCATGGAGGTCAGCGACGGGGTCATGGTGGCCCGGGGAGACCTTGGGGTGGAGCTGGCTCCAGAGCGCGTCCCCACCCTGCAGAAGCACATCATCCGGCGGGCCAACGAGGTGGGGATTCCGGTCATCACCGCGACCCAGATGCTGGAGTCCATGGTGGACCACCCCCGTCCCACGCGGGCGGAGGCCTCCGACGTGGCCAACGCCATCTTGGACGGCACCGACGCGGTGATGCTGTCCGGGGAGACGGCGGTGGGCAAGTACCCCGTGGAGGCAGTCCGCATGATGGACCGCATCGCGGTGGAGGTGGAAGCCACCAGCCCGCAGCTGTACCAGCCAGCCCGACAACACGACCGCCGCCTGGGCATCGCGGAGGCGGTGGCCGCCGCGGCCTGCCGGCTCAGCCACGACCTGAGAGCCAAGGCCATCGTGGTCATCACCCGCAGCGGCAGGACCGCCCAACTGGTGTCCAAGAACCGTCCCGCGGAGCCCGTGGTGGCCCTCACGGAGGAGCACTCGGTGGCCCGAAGCCTCTGCCTGTGGTGGGGGGTACACCCGGTGGTCACGGAGTTCCGGGAGGACACGGACGCCATGCTCGTCCAGGCGGAGGAGGAGCTGCTGCGCAGGAAGCTGGTGGAACCGGGTGACGTGCTGGTGGTCACGGGGTCTGCACCCATCATCGCCCGGGGCCGGACGAACTTCGTGAAGGTCCACCGGGTGAGGAGGCCGGGGCGGGCGTGACGGACCGGGTGTGGGACGCCTACGAGCAGGTGTGCGTGGTGGAGCTGCGGCCGCCAGGGGAGCTAGTGGCACGCCTCCGGGCGGGGGAGTTCGGGCCCGTCCCCCGCGCGGAGGTGCTCCGACTCCTGCGCCAGCTCCAGCAGAACGTGCTGGCCAACGTGTACCTCAAGGCCCAGGAGCACCCCTCCTACGCGCAGCGGGCCGCGGACGTGGCGGAGGAGCAGCGCCAGATGTTCGACGAGCTCCTGGCAGAGGTGGAAGCGGACTGGCCCTGGGGGTAGTCGCCGGGCAGGCTGGGGCTCCCTGCGGGGTAGGGTGGAGCGCAGCCTGAGGGACCGACTGCCCGGGGGTGCTCACGCGTCCAACAGGAACTGCCCGTCCTTGAGGATCAGCTCGCCGTCCGCGTACACCTCGCCCCCCCGGCGGAGGTCGCAGATGAGGTCCCAGTGGATCCCCGACTCGTTACGGCCTCCCGTCTCCGGGTAGGAGGAGCCCAGGGCCATGTGCACGGTCCCCCCAATCTTCTCGTCGAATAGGGTGTTCCGGGTGAAGCGCTGTATGTGCGGGTTGAGGCCGAAGGCGAACTCCCCCAGTACCCGGGCCCCCGGGTCGGTGTTCAGCATCTCCTGCAAGAACTCCGCTCCCTTCTCCGCCTCCGCCTGGACCACGCGCCCTCCCTCGAACACCAGCCGGACCCCGGTTACCTCCCGGCCTCCGTACAGGGCGGGGAAGGTGAAGCGCACGCGGCCGGCCGTGCGGTCCTCCTCCGGACCCGTGAAGACCTCGCCGTCGGGGAAGTTGTGCTCGCCCGCGGCGTTGATCCACCGGCGGCCTGCCACCCCCACCACCAGGTCGGTGTCCTCTGCCACCACCCGGAGGGTGCGCTTGGTGGACAGGAAGTCCGCGATGCGCTGCTGGCGTTCCCGGATGCGTTGCCACTCCGCCACCGGATCCGGCCGGTCCAGGAACCCCGCCCCGTACACGAAATCTTCGTACTCCTCCAGGGACATCTCCGCCTCCTGGGCCGTGGCGTGGGTGGGGAACTGCGTGCCCACCCACCGCAGGGCACCCTGCGCGGCCCGCTCCAGGAAGCGCTGGCTGAGGGGCCGGGTCGCCTCCGCCCGGATGCGGCGACGGTGGGGCGGCACGTTCGTGAGAGCCCGGGTGTTGGTGTCGGCCCACACGCCCAGGGAGGCGTGGATCTGCTCCACCTCCTGCCGGTGCAGGTCGGAGACGTAGCGCAGCTGTTCCTCGCTCGCCTCCCGGTAGAACACCTCCTCCACCCCGTCCACCGTCACCCGCAGGACGGGGTGCGCCCCAGCCCGCAGGATTTCCCGGTACGCGGCCACGATCAAGGGCTGCGCCACCGCGGGCGCGCTGATGCGGACGAGCCACCCAGGCTGTACCCGCAAGGAGTAGCGGACCAGCACTTGGGCGAGACGTTCCACCCGTGGATCCACGACGGCCCCCCAGAAGGTCCTCCGCAGGCCCGGCACCCGCAACCCTGCGCGGTCCGGGCACGCCCGCCGGAGGTGGTGGGCGGTGGAGGGTTCGAACCTCCGGCCTCTTGCGTGTGAAGCAAGCGCTCTCCCGCTGAGCTAACCGCCCGCGAGTCCGCCTTATTATAGGGGCCGTGTCGCCGCGTCCACAAGGTAGACCGGCCTTGGGCCCCACCCCGCCTGCGGTTAGACTGGCAGGGCGAGCGCATGGGGAGTGCGAACACACGTACGCGGAAGTCCGGTTTAGTCGGTGCCGGGCGGTCTGCCTGGGCCCTCGGCCGAGGATTGGTCGGGGAGTTCCTGCGGCACGACGGCGCCACCCTGGCGTCTTCCATCGCGTACCACGCGCTGCTTTCGGTGTTCCCCCTGGTCCTGCTCGCCAGCGCCCTGGCGGCTCACCTGCTGGACCCGGGAGAGGCACAGCGGGCCTTGGCCCGCACCCTGAGCACCTACCTCCCCCCGGACGCCGTCAAGGCCGTGCAGCGGTCGGTGGCCGAGGCGGTCCGGGCGCGCGCACCCGCAGGCCTCGTTGCCCTCGCGTTGTTCCTGTGGTGGGGGAGCGCGGCCACGGGGTCGGTGCGGCATGCGTTGAACCGCGTCCTGGGGGTGACGAGGACACTCCCCTTCTGGCAGTGCCGGCTCCTGGACATGGTCGCCACGCTGTTGCTCGGAAGCCTGCTCGGCGCATCCCTGTCCCTGTCCGCGGCCCGGGCTGTCCTGGCCCGGCTTTCCCCTCGCCTCGCGCCGGAGATCGTCCGGCTGCTGCCAGGTCTGGACGCCCTGGGAAGTCTCGGGCCCCCGGTCCTGACCTTCGCCACCTTCGCCCTCGCGTACCGGCTGCTGCCCGCCCGCCGTCTCCCGTGGCGCGCCCTGCTGGCAGGCGCCGCCGTGGCGGCGGCCTTGTTTGAGGCCGCGCGGGCGCTCTCCTTCCGAGCCCTGGAGTCCTTTGCCCGCTACCAGCTGGTGTACGGTTCCCTCGCAGGGGTCATCGTGTTCCTCGTGTGGGTGTACGTCGCGGCGGTGGTGTTCCTGCTGGGTGCAGAAGTAGCGTCGTGGGCGGCGTCCAGCACAGAACCGCGCCGCGGACCGGACGATTCGTGACCCGCGGGTCCTTGGTGCCCCGGACGGGATTCGAACCCGTGTTGCCGGCTTGAAAGACCGGAGTCCTAGGCCTGGCTAGACGACCGGGGCCCGTGCTGAGTCTAGCACAGCGTCTCGGGGCACGGCGTCACCAGCGGCGGACCAGCACGTAGTCGGGGACCGCCCACTCTACCCAGGCGGAGCGGTTCAAGGCCTCTGCCACGTCCCAGACTTCCTCCCGGTCCCGAGCCCGGACCACCACAAACCCCGCAGGGTCCTCCCGCTCCACCCTCAGGTCCAGGGACCGCAACAGCCGCCGGATCTCCCGCTCGGGCGCCCACGCGAAGAACCGCACCCGCACCCGGCCCGGCCGGAAGACCTTGCGGTAGCCCACGGGTGCCTCGCCGCCCTGCCAGCCCACCTGCACCACCACCCGGGGGCCCAGCCCGAGCAGGGACGGCGCTACAGGCCTGCGGGGTGGGAACACCGCCTCCACCCAGTACCTGCCGGGGGGGACGGGCCGACCCTGCGTGTCCCGCTGGTCCCACCGCTCCCGGTACCGCCGCTCCTCTCCCGGAGCCAGGGTCAGGCTCCCCAGGACCTGTGCGAACATCTTGTCGTGCGACCAGTACCAGACCAGTTGCCCGTCCTCCCTGGCCACCAGGAAGTCGTACCGCTGGCTGTCGCTGAACTGGAAGGTCACGGGTGTCGCCGAGGGATTCCGCACGAGCAGCTCCATCTGCACCGGCTCTGCGGGCGTGTACCGGTCCTTGTCCACCGCCAGGACCAGCTCCACGCCCTGCCTTTCCACCCGCGCCGCAGGACCCGCCACCGCGCCCCCCACCACCGCCAGCACCACTCCCAGCACCGTCAGCCCGCGCATGGGCGACCTCCTCGGAAAGGTCTTCCGGCGCTGATACGGGCCCGCGGGCCCTGTGGTTCCCACTACCGGGACCCCGCCCTGGCGAGCAGGACCCGGAGGGCTCGCTCCACCAGGCGCCCCCGGAACTCCGCAACACGGCGAGGGTCCGGACTTGGCCGGAGTCCCAGGCCGCTCCCCCTCTCCCGGAGTCGCTCTCGAGCCGCCCGGAGGGCCTGACGCTGCGCTGGGGTGAGCAGGGCGTCGAACCGCTGGACGAGAGCCCGGGCCGCTTCTCGCTCCTCGGGCCGCAGGTCCCGCAGCGCTTCGAGGAGGGGGATCGCCTGTCTGGCCTGCTGCGGGGTCAACGGGGTGCTGCTACGCTCCAGGGCCAGGACCGCGGCGGCCACCCGGACCGCAGGGTCGCCCCGCGGCTCCCCGCTCGCCCGGGCACACCCCGCCACCAGGAGCACCGACACAGCCGCGGCCAGGACGCCCCGGAAGCCGCTCCCCTTCCTCTTGAGCACTGCCGCCCCCCGCGCCGCAGTACCGCACCAGGGGGACCCACCCAGACACCACATGGCAGCCTCCTCACTCGTGCCGCAGGGCCACGATGGGGTCCAGAGAAGCGGCCCGGTGGGCAGGGTACAGCCCGAAGAACAGGCCCACCGCCACCGCGAACCCGAAGGCCAAAAGCACCGCCTGGGGCGTGACCACCGTGGCCCACCCCGCGAGGGCGGCGACGGTCCTGGCGGCTCCCAACGCCACCAAGACTCCCAGGACCCCCCCTCCCACGCTCAGCAGAACGGCCTCCACAAGAAACTGAACCAGGATGTCCCGGTGCGTGGCGCCCACCGCCTTGCGGATGCCGATCTCCCGGGTCCGCTCCGTCACGGACACCAGCATGATGTTCATGATCCCGATCCCGCCCACCACCAGGGATACCGCGGCGATGGCCCCCAGCAAGAGGGTGATGGTCTGCGTGACCCCGGTGAAGGCCTGGATGAGGTCCGCCTGGTTCCGCACCACGAAATCCGGCTCCCCGTCCTCCGGGATGCGGTGACGCTCCCGGAGCAGGCCCTCTATCCGGCTGGCCACCGCTTGCATGCTGGCCGCGTCCCGGACCTTCACGTACACCGCCCGCACGTGGTCTACCCCGAACAGGCGCTTCTGCGCCGTCGAGAGGGGCACAAAGACCACGTCGTCCCGGTCCCCGAAGCCCGTGGACCCCTTGCGGTCCATCACCCCGATCACCGTGAACTGGGCCCGCTGGATGCGGATGGTCTGCCCCACCGGGTCCTGGCCGGGGAACAGGGTCTCCCGGACCGTCTGCCCCAGCACCGCCACCCGGGCCCGGCGGTGCATGTCCTCCTCGGTGAAGAACGCGCCCTCCACGGGTTGCCAGTTCCGGACGTGCGGGAAGGAAGGGGTGACGCCGCTCACGTTGGTGGTGTCGTTGTACCCCCCCGCCACCACCTGCGCGGTCCGGTTGAACTCCGCGGCCACCGCCTCCACCTCCGGGACCGACCGCTGGATGGCCAGGGCGTCCTCCCAGGTCAGGGTCTGCACGCTCCCGAGGCCCTGGCCCACCCGGCCGGGCCCTTCCGCGCGCCCCGGCAGCACCGTGAGCAGGTTGGTCCCCAGGGCGGTGAGCTGCTCTTCCACGCTGCGCCGCGCCCCGGCCCCGATGCTGACCGTGGTCACCACCGCCGCCACCCCGATGATGACTCCGAGGGTGGTGAGGACCGACCGCAGAGGATTGCCCCCCAGCGCCCGGACCGCCACCCGCACGCTGGCCAGCACACTCACCCGGGCACCTCCGCGGTCCGGGGCCTCTGGACCCGGTCCGACACGATCCGGCCGTCCCGGAACTGCACCACGCGGCCCGCGAAGGCCGCCACGTCGGGCTCGTGGGTCACCATCACCACGGTGATGCCGTCCCGGTTCAGCTGCTGCAGCAAGGCCATGATCCCCAGGCTGGTCTGGCTGTCCAGGTTGCCCGTGGGCTCGTCGGCGAGCACCAGGGCCGGCTGCAGCACCAGGGCTCGGGCGATGGCGACCCGCTGCTGCTCCCCGCCCGAAAGCTGGGTGGGCAGGTGCCGCGCGCGGTGCTCCAGCCCCACCGCCCGCAGGGCCGCCAAGGCCCGCGCCCGGTCCCGCACGCCCGCGTACACGAGAGGCAGCTCCACATTCTCCAGGGCTGTGGTCCGGGGCAGCAGGTTGAAGGCCTGAAACACGAACCCGATGCGCCGGTTGCGCAGCCGCGCCCGTTCCACCTCCCCGAGCCTCGCGGTGTCTTGTCCCTCAAACAGGTACTGGCCCGAGGTCGGCCGGTCCAGGAGCCCCAGGACGTTCAGGCAGGTCGACTTTCCGGACCCCGAGGGGCCCATGATGGCCACGAACTCTCCCGGCTCCACCCGCAGGTCCACGCCCCGCAGGGCCTGCACCTCCACCCCGTCCATGCGGTACACCTTCCAGACCTCGCGGAGCTCGATCAGCATCACCGTCTCCCGGGGGCCGGCGACCGACGCGGGAACTGCGGCAGGAAGGGGTTGCGGGGCTGGGTCCCGGGACTGGTGGGGCGTTCCTCTCCCAGGTACACCACCTCACCCTCCCGCAAACCGGACCGGATCTCCACCACGCGGCCGTCCGTGTCCCCCACGGTCACCGGCCTGGGGACCAGGCGTCCCCCTTCCACCACCAACACCAAAGGGAAGCGCTCCCCGCGGACCGCCTCCCGAGGTACGACCAGCACACCTCTGCGGTCGAGAAGCGGGAATTCCGCTTCCACGGTCAACCCGAGCTTCAGCAGCCCCGGGGCGGCGTCCGTCAGGCGCACCGTCACCTCGTACTGGACCACGTTGTTGGTGACCTGGGGGCTCGCCGCCACCGCCTCCACCCGTCCGTGGAACGTCCGGTCCGGAAGCGCGTCCGCCCGCACCGTAGCGGGCATCCCCACGTGGATGCGGGCGATGTCCACCTCGTCCACCAGGACCTTCGCGTACAGGGGCTCCACCACCGCGAGGGTCATCACCGGGGTTCCCCCCTGCGCGGTCCCGATCACGGACTGCCCCACTTCCACCGACCGCCTGGCCACGATCCCCGCCACGGGGGCGCGGATGCGGGTCTCCGCCAGGCGGTCGAGAGCGTTGCGGAGCCTGGCCCGGGCCTGCTCCACCGCGGCGCGGGCCGCGGCCACCTCGTGGGCCCGCACCCGGTCGTCCAGCAGCCTGGCGGTGGCCTGTTGGAGTTGGGCTTCCGCCTGCCGGACCGCGGCTCGGGCCTCCTCCACCTCCGCGGGCGTGGGTCCTGTCCGCAGCAGGTTCAGCCGCTCCACCGCGGTGCGGTACGCGGCCTGGGCAGAGGCCAGGGCGGCCTGCGCCTGGTCCAGCTGTTGCCGCGGGACGAACCCGGCCTGGAAGAGCTGCTGGGTCCGCTGCAGGTCCTGCTCCCGCAGAGCCAGTTCGGCCTGCGCGGAGCGCACCGCCTGCTCCGCCTGCGCCACCTCCTCGGGCCGGGCTCCCGCCAACAGCTTCTGCAGCCGGGCTCGGGCGGCCTCCAGGGCTGCCTTGGCCTGCGCCACTGCAGCCTGCGCCTGGGCCCTCTGGGCGTCCCGGTCTGCCTGCGCCTGCGCCAGGCGCGCCTGCGCCGCCTGCAGGGCGGCTTGGGCGTCGCGGACCGCGCTTTCCGCGTCGGGGTCCTCGATGAGGACCAGCACCTGCCCCTGCCGCACCCGTTCCCCTTCCGCCACGGTGACCTCCCGCACCATGCCCGTGGCCCGGGACTTCACCTCCACCTGGGAGGCGGGCCGCACCGTGCCGGAGGCGGACACGCTCACCCGCAGGTCCTGGCGCTGCGCCACCGCGGTGCGCCACCGCGGCCGCTCCGCCCCGCCCGGGCGGCTATGCCAGTAGGCGTACCCGCCCGCGGCTGCCACCAGGGCCACCAGCGCCAACAACCTCCAACGGCTCAACGCCCCACCTCCGCGAGCACGGGAAGCCCCACGGACCGCCGCAGGGCGGCCAGGGACGTCCACCGCGCCGCCTGCGCCTGGAGGAAGCCCTCCTGGGCCGAGGCGAACTGGGCCTGCGCGGTGGCCACTTCCAGGATGCTGCCCACCCCCGCCTGGTACCGCCCCTGGGCCACCCGCAGGGCCTCCTGAGCGGCCTCCGCCGCCCGCCGCGCCGCCTGCTCCCGCGCCGCCGCGGACAGGTACGCCAGGCGCGCCTGCACCGCGTCCCGCCGAGCTTCCGACCTCGCCTGCTCCAGGGACGCGCGGGCCGCCTCCAGGCTGGCCCGGGCCGCCTCCACCCGCGCCTGCCGCTGTCCCCCGTCCGCCAGGGGCACGGACAGGGAAGCGCCCACGGACCACGTGCCGGAGGGTGTGGCGCCGGTGCCGAGGAGCACGTAGCGTCCGTCCAAGGTGACTGCGACCCCTCCCTGCAGCATCGCCACCGCCAAGGCGGCTTCCGCGGCGGCCACGTCCGCCTCCGCCTTGCGGACCTCGGGACGTTGGAGGGCCCGCTGGACGGCCTCCTCCTCGCTCACGTCGAACACCGGAGGAGGGCCGGGAGCCGCCACAGCCAGGGGTGCCGCGGTCTCCAGCCCCAGGACCGCCCGGAGGGCCTCGCGGTGGGTGTCGAAGTCCGCCTGGGCCTGCAGCAGCTGGAACTCGGCTGCGGCCAGCTGGGCCTCCGCGGCGACCACGTCCGCCTGCGGGGCGGTGCCCGCCCTTACCCGCGCCCGGGCACCCTCCACCTGGAGCCGTACCTGCTCCACCACCTGTTGCCGGAGGGCGATGAGCTGCTGGCTCAGCACCGTGTTCAGGAACGCCTGCACCGCGCTCAGGGCCACCTGCGCTTCCACCGCAGCCAGCTGCGCCCGGGCGGCCCGGGCCTGGGCCTCCAGCTGACGGACCTGGGCCTGCCGCAGCCCCCCGTCGTACAGCGGGTAAGCCACCCCCGCGGCCACCTGGTACGTGGTGGCGGTCCCGGAGATCGCGGAGGACGCCTGCAAGTTCGCAGACGGCGCCAGGGCAGCTTTCGCAGCCGCCACCTGGGCCTCCGCGGCCTGCACCAGGCTGCGGGCTGCCCGCACCTGGGGGCTCCGCTCCAGGGCCGTGCGGACCGCGTCCAGTAGGGTCAGAGGCTGCGGCACCTGCGCCGCCAGGGGAGCCGGGGTGGACAGCAGGACGACCAGCAGGAAACTCAGCACCCGCGCGCGCATGACGCCTCCAACGCAGATAGACTCCTGCGGGCCGCGGAAGGTTTCGCCCTCAGGCGCCGGGGGAGCCCTTCGCCTCCCGGGAGGCGCCCGCCACCACCGCGGGCCGGGGCGCGGGCTGCAGGGCGCGCCGGCGCTGGCGCAGTTCTTCCACGGCCACGTACAGGGTGGGAATCAGCACCAAGGTCACCAGGGTGGAGAGGGTCAGACCCCCGATCACGCTACGGGCCAGGGGGGCCTGCAGCTCCGCGCCTTCGCCCAGGCCCACCGCCGCGGGGACCAAGGCCAGGACCGTGGTCAGGGTGGTCATGAGGACCGGGCGGAGGCGCGCGGAGGCCGCTCCCACCACCGCCTCGTACAGGGGCAAGCCCTCGTCCCGATGCCGCTGCAGGATGAAGTCCATGAGGACGATGGCGTTGTTCACCACCACGCCCGCCAGCACGATGAGGCCGATCAGGGACTGCACGTTCAGGGTCGTCCCGGTGGCCCACAGCATCAGGAAGGCACCCACCAGGGCGAAGGGCACGGAGGCCATGATGAGGAGGGGTTCTAAGAGCCGCTCGAACTGCACCGCCATCACCGCGTACACCAGGAGCACCGCCAGCAAGAACCCCACCGCCAGCCCTCGGTTCGCCCGCTGTTGCTCCTCGTACTCGTCGCTGAGGGACACGGAGAACCCGGGCGGCAGGCTCATCCGGCTCAGGCGCTCCCGGATTTCTTCCGCCGCGCTGCCGAAGTCGCGGCCGCTCAGCCCCGCGGTCACCGTGATCACCCGCTGCCGCCCCCGGCGCGCGATCTGCGCCGGCCCCAGGTCCCGGACCAGGGTGGCCACCTGGCCCAGGGCCACCTGTCGGCCGGTACCGGTGACGATGGGGATGGCCAGCACGTCCTGGGCCAGCCTGCGGGCCTGCTCCTGCAGCCGCACCACCACCTCCACCTCCGTGCCACCCTGCCGGAAGAGGGTGGCGCTCTTGCCCCCGACCGCGGTCTCCAGGGCGGAGGCGATGCGGCTGGCGGTGAGGCCCAGGGAAGCGGCTTTTTCCAGGTCCACGCGGACCGCCAGCTCCGGTGCCTGCTCCTCTCGGGCGATGGTGGCGTCCGTGACCCCGGGCACCTCCTCCAGCATGGCCCGCACGCGCTCGGCCACGCGCATGCCCTCCCTCAGGTCGAAGCCGCGCACTTCCACCGCGATGGGGTCGGTGCCGGCCCCGAAGCGGAAGATGTTGAAGGCTCCCGCGCTGGTCCGGATGCCCACGCGGCCCCCCGGGACCGCCAGCACCCGCCGGAGGCTCGCCGCCACCTCCTCCGTGCTGCGGGTGCGCTGGGACTTGGGCACCAGGCGCATGCGGAGGCTGGCCCGCGCGCCACCTCTGGGTCCGAAGGCCGCGGTGCCGGAGGCCACGGTGAGGAGCTCCACCTCCGGTGCCGCCTGGCGGACCGCGGCTTCCAGGCTCTGGAGCTGCCGGTCCATGGCGTCCAGGGAAGTCCCCTGGGGGAACTGGACGAAGGCGAAGATCTCCCCCTCGTCCACCTGCGGGATGAGCTCGCTCCCCAGCAGACGGAAGCTCGCTGCCCCCACCACCACCGCGGCGGCGCAGCTGGCCCACACCACCCAGCGCCGCCGCACCAGCTGCTCCACCAGGGACCGGTAGCCGTCCCGAACCGGAGAGAACCAGGTGCGCTTCGAGCCGGCCGGGGCGGGCAGCCAGGATCCCAACAGGGGCGTCAGGCTGAGGGAGGTGACCAGGGAGCACAGGAGGGCGAACACCACCACGTAGCTGAACTGGACGAACATCTGGGTGGTCACCGCTCCGGTGCGGATCACCACCACGGGCAGGAACACCACCACCGTGGTCAGGGTGGAGGCGGCCAGCGCCCCCGCCACCTGTTCCGCGCCCCGCGCCGCGGCGTAGGAAGGCGGCTGGCCTTCCTCCCGGAGTCGGAAGATGTTCTCCAGCACCACGATGGAGTTGTCCACCAGCATCCCCACCCCCAGGGCCAGAGCCCCCAGGGTCATGAGGTTCAGGCTGTAGCCCCACACGTACATGAGGGCGAAGGTGGCCACCAGGGACACGGGGATGGCCACCGCCACCACCAACACGCTGCGGGGGTCGCCCAGGAAGGCCACCAGGACCACCACCGCCAGGGCCGCCCCTACCAGGAGGGCGTCCCGCACGGAGCGGATGGACCGCCGGATCAGCTCCGCGTTGTCCCCCACCACCCGGAACCGGACGTGGGGCAAGGCTTGCTCCAGCCGCCGCACCTCCCGCAGGACGCCGTCCGAGACCGCCACCGTGTTGGTACCGGGCTGCCGCCGCACCACCAGGAGCACTCCGGGCTGCCCGTTGATCCGGACGCGGCCCGTCTCGTCGCCGGGGGTGCGGACCACGGTGGCCAGGTCCCGCACGTACACCATTCGCCCTCCCCGCACCGCCACGGGGGTATTCCGGATCTCCTCCAGGCTGGTGTACCGGCTCAGCACCCGCAGGGCCAGCTCCTTGGGTCCTTCCACCACCTGCCCCACGGGCTGCGAGAGGTTGGCAGTACGCAGGGCGTTAGACACCTCCTGCTCGGAGATCCCCAGGGCCCGCAGCCGTCCCGGGTCCAGCTGCACCCGGATCTCCCGCCTCACCCCCCCTACCACCTCCGCCACCGCCACCCCGGGCGTCCGCTCCAGGCGGTACAGGACCTGGTCCTCTGCCAGCTCCCGGAGGCCCACGGGGTCCGGAGGGTCAGGCGGCGCGTTCAACAGGGCGATCTGCAAGATGGGGAACTGGGACGGGTCGAACTTGAAGACCACGGGGGTCGTGGCCTCCTCCGGGAGCCGGCGCCGGACGCGCTCCAGGGCAGCCCGCAGGTCACTGGCCGCGGCGTCCAGGTCCGTCCCGTAGGGGAACACCACCGTGACCCGGGAAGTCCCCTGCCTGGAGGTGGACAGCACATCCTGGACCCCCGGCACGGTGCTGGCCGCCTCCTCCAGCACTCGGGTGACGAGATTTTCCACCTCCTCCGGGCCGGCGCCGGGGTAGTCGGAGGCGATGGTGAGCCTGGGGAAGGTCACGTCCGGGAGGAGGTCGATGGGAAGGCCCGCGGCCGCCGCCGTGCCCACCACCACCACCGCGGCGAACACCACGAGGGTGCCTACGGGCCGGCGGAGCGCCAAGCTCGGGAGCCTCACGGCCTTCCCCTCGCCCCAGGACGGCGGCCCGCAGGGGCTCCCTGGACCCGCACAGGGGCTCCGTCCCGAAGGATCTCCTGGCCCTCCACCACCACCCGCTCCCCGGGGCGCACTCCGCGCACCACCTCCACCAGGGCCCCGTCGGAGATCCCCAGTTGCACGGGCCTCGCCCGCGCCAGCCCGCCTTCCACCACGAACACCACCTGCGCTCCCTCCCGCCGGACCACCGCGTGGACCGGCACCGCCACCACGCCCTCGCGCCGCGCCAGGGTCAGCTCCACGCGTGCCGTCATGCCAGGCCGCAGCAGGCCCTCGGGGTTGGGGATCGCCACCCGCACTCCCGCGGTACGGGTGTCTGGCGCCAGCACGGGCGAGATGCGCACCACGCGGCCTGCGAAGGCCCGAGAGCTGAAGGCGTCCACGTGGACCGAAGCCGGCATCCCCAACCGGACCCGACCTAGGTCTGCCTCCGGCACTGCCACGGAGGCCTCCACGGAAGACACCTGGACCACCTGGAGCAGCCGCGTGGACGGCGTCACGGTGTCCCCGGGGTCCGCGGTCAGGTTGGCCACCACGCCCGTGGTGGGCGCCCGCACCACCCGCTCCGCGAACAAGCTCTCCACCTGGCGCAGGGTGGCCTCCGCCTGGGCCAGCACCCTCCGCGCCTGTTCCAGGTTCACCTCCGCTTGGCGCGCCTGGGCCTGCGCCTGCCGGACGGCGGCTTCCGCCTGCCGCACCTGCGCCTGGGCGACCTCCACTTCCTCCCGGGAAGGACCGCGGCGCAACAGCTTGAGCTGCTCCTCCGCGGCCCGCAGCCGCGCCTCCTGCACCGCCAGGTCTGTGCGCGCCGCGTCCACCGCCTGCTGGGCCACGAACCCCTGCCGCAACAGTTCCTCCGCACGGCGCAGCTGGGCCCGGCTGTACTCCACCGCGGCCTGCGCCTGCGCCACCTGCTCCTCCGCCTGCCGGACCTGCTCCGGGGCCGCGCCCGCGAGCAGCTGCGCGAGCCTCGCCCGCTGGGTGTGGAGGTTCGCCTCAGCCTGCTCCACCTGCGCTCTGTGGGTCCTCAGGGCCGCCAGTGCCTGTTGCACCGCCACCCGCTGGGTTTCCCGGGCGGCCCGGGCCTGCTCCACCTGGTAGCGCAGCTCCCGGGGGTCCAGGACCAGGAGCACCTGGCCCGCGGACACCGGGTCCCCCTCCCGGACCCTCACTCCCTCCACCACCCCGGAGATGCGGGGAAACACGTCCGCACTTCCCGTAGCCACCAGTTCCCCCACGTACGTGGCCCGGACCACCAGGGTGGCCCGGCGCACCGCTTCCGTGCGGACCACTGCGGCGCGCACCACTCCCGAAGGGGGGCCCGGAGGGGCGGCCGGGGCAGGAGGCCTGCCTGCGCCAAGAGCCCGCCAGGCCACCAGCCCCGCGGCACCCAGCACCACCGCAACCCAGGCCCACGTGCGCATCCCGCTTTAGCCTTCCAGGTACCTGCGGAGCCAGTCTAGCGCACGCTCCCACGCCTGGCGCGCCGCCTGCGGGTGGTACCGGGCCCCGGTGTCGTTGAAGAAGGCGTGGTCGGCGCCGGGGTACACGACCAGCTCGTGCACCACCCCCGCGCGTTGAAGGGCTTCCCGCAGCGCCGGGATGCCCTGGTTGATCCGCTGGTCCAGCTCCCCGTAGATCCCGAGGACCGCGGCCCGGATGCGGGGGACGTCCTCCAAGGGCGGGTTGGGTCCGTAGAAAGCGACGGCGGCCCGCAGCTCAGGGCTGCGGGTCACCAAACGCCACACCATGCCGCCTCCGAAGCACCACCCCACGGCACCCAGCCGCTCCGCCCGTACGAAGGGCTGCGTGCGGAGGTACGCCACCGCGGCCAAGAGCATCCCCACGAGGGTGTCCACGGAAGTCCGGCCCAGCACCGCGGTGACCTGTGCAGGGTCGGAGAACCGCTCCGTCCCGCCCTCGTGGGAAGCCAGGTCCACCGCCAGGGCCACGTACCCCACCTTCGCCAGCCGCCGCGCCACGTCCTTGACGTGCTCCACCAAGCCGCGGTTCTCGTGCACCACCACCAGGCCCGGAGCTTGGGGTTGCCTCCGTGGCCGGGCCAGGTAACCCAGGACCTCGCCCTCTTGTCCGGGGAACCTCACGGCGCCAACCTGCAGGGCCGGGTCGTCCGGCGGTACGGTGACACCGCCGGTCTGCTGAGGCGGCGGTGCCTGCGCCTGCAGGCTCGCCACTTCCCCCGCGGCCACCCCCTCTCCCAGGGTCGCCAGCAGGGCCAGGGCCGCCGCCTGCGAGCCTGCCATGGCCAGCACCCTCCGCAGGAACTCCCGCCGGTCCAGCCTGCCCGCGCGGTAGTCTTCCGCCCACTCCTCCAGGATGTACCGGCCCAGGTCCGTCACCGGTGCGTCCATCCCTGTCACCACCCCTCCCGTGCGCTGTTCACAGGACCCGGTACGCGTGGCTACCTGCCCACCAGCTGGCAACCAGGGCCACCGCAGCCACCAGGGCCGCCAGGCCCGAGAGCTCTTCCCGCCGCGTCTGCCAGCTCACCCGGTACGCCAGCTGCCGGTACACCTTGCTCAACCCCGCGCTGTCTGTGGCGTGGAAATACTCCCCGCCCGTCCTGCGGGCGATCTCCTTCAGGGTTTCCTCGTCCAGGGGGCCGCCGATGGTCCACACGGGGTCCCGGGGCGCGGGGTCCCCGATCCCCACGGTGTACACCACCACCTTCTGCTGCCGAGCCACCTCCGCCGCCTCCAGGGGATCCACGCCCGTGTTGCTGCGGCCGTCCGAGAGCAGCACCACCGTCCCGGGCGGCGCGGAAGCGTCCAGCTGGAAGCCGGACCCCGGCCGCCGCATCCGTCCCGGCAGGGCGGCCACCGCTTCCAGCAGCCCCTCCCCGATGGCGGTGCGGGGCCGGAAGCTCAAGTCGTCCAAGGTCCGCAGGACCCGGGCGTGGTCCCGGGTGGGCGGGTGGAGGAGCTCCGCAGTCCCCGCGAAGGCCACCAGTCCCACGGAGGTGCCCGGGGACAGGCCCCGGAGGAAGGCTCTCGCGGCTTCCTTCGCAGCCTCCAGTCGGTTGGGGAGAAGGTCCTGGGACCGCATGCTCCCGCTCACGTCGATGCTCAGCACCACCGCGGCGTCCCGCACGGGCAACCGCACCGCAGCCACGGGCCGCGCCGTCCCGACCACCACCGTGGCCAGGGCACCCAGGTAGAGCAGGGATGCCACGTGGCGCTGCCGGTGGGGTAGACCCTCCGCCTCCGCGGCCCACGGGTGCTTCCACGCGCGGGGCACGCGCCGCCGGCTCAGCCACACCACCCCTGCGGCCAGCCCCGCCACCAGGGCCAGCCCCCACAGGGCCGCGGGCCAAAGGAACTCCACGAGTGCCCCTTAAGGACCCGCGCGCCGCGCCACCAGGTCCAGTTCCAGCTTCGCTTCGTTCTCCGCCCGGACGATGCCCAGAATGTGCGGCGGGTCAAAGCCGAAGTCGGTCATGCGGATGGTGGTGGCGGCTTGGGCTCGGAGTTCGCCGCCCCCAATGCGCACCGTGGCCTGCCAGGTCACGCGGCGGGTCACCTCCCGGATGGTCAGGTCTCCCACCACCTGGAGCTCCACCGCCTGCCCGTCCCGGTACGAGGCGGGAGCCCCCCGCAGCTGCGTGGACACGAAGGTCGCCTTGGGGAACCGCGCGGACTCCAGCCAGCGCTCCCGGATGGCGTTGTCCCGCCGGGGGCTGTCGGACTCCAGGGTGCTGAGGTCTACCACGATGGGGCCCACCCGGCTGGCAGCGGGGTTCCGGCGGTTCACCAGGATCTCTCCCTCCACCTTGCGCGTCCGCCCCACGGCCACGTTGAACTGGTTGTCCCGCAGGAAGGTCTCCGCCACGCGGTACCGGGCCTCCGACTGCTCCGGGACCACCACGTAGCGCTCCAATCCCGGCTCCGGAGCGGCCTGTGCCTGCACCAGCAGGCTGACCACGCACAGGGTGAGGAAGAGGAGACTCCGCCGCATGTGCACCTCCTACCTCTGCCAACCAGAACTCCAGGCGCGCCCCGGGACCGGCAGGCAGCGGGGCGCCCCGAGGACGCGCCCTGCGAGGACGTAGCCCCCGCCCACGGAGGCGCGCCCGGGTGCTCCGGGCCGGTAGAAGGGACCCAGGCGTCGGGCCGCGTGGGGGCGTACCACTCCGCCCCGGGGCCTGCGCCCGCGGGTCACCAGGACCGACGTCCACCACGAGGCTCCCGTGCCCGCCCGAGGCACGGCGCCAGGGTACCGGGGTGGTGTAAAGGCGCGGTGAACACACCCGCGGCCCTTCACCCTTGCTCCCTGTTGCGATCCTCCTCCGCCTCCCGCTCGGACTCCGGGCGCTGGCGGGTGCGGCGCAGGCGTTCCCCGAACTCCTCCAGGCGCGCGGCCACCCGGGCGTGCACCGTGCCCTCCGGGAAGGTCCCGTCGGGCCTTGCCTGACCCGCGGGCATCCCCGTGAGGATCTCCAGCCCCTCGTCCAGGGTCCGCACCGCCCACACGTGGAAGCGCCCTTCCCGGACCGCCTCCACCACCTCCTCCCGCAGCATGAGGTTCTGCAGGTTGGCGTAGGGGATGATCACCCCCTGTCGGCCCGTGAGGCCCTTGGCCTTGCACACCGCGTAGAAGCCCTCGATCTTCTCGTTCACCCCGCCGATGGGCTGGATCTCCCCACGCTGGTTGACCGACCCGGTGACCGCGATGCCCTGCTGGAGGGGCACGTCCGCCAGCACGCTCAACAGGGCGTACAGCTCCGCGGCGGAAGCGGAGTCGCCCTCCACCTCCTCGTAGGTTTGCTCGAAGGTCAGGCTGGCGGACAGGCTCAGGGGACGCTGCGCTGCGTACTGACCCCCCAGGTACCCGCTGAGGATCAGGACCCCCTTGCTGTGGATGGGCCCGGAAAGGTTGATCTCCCGCTCGATGTTGACCACGCCCCGGGTGCCCACGAAGGCGCGGGCGGTGATCCGGGTGGGTCGGGCGAAGGCGTAGTCGCCCAGGTGCCACACGGAAAGCCCGTTGATCTGCCCCACCACTGCCCCGTCCACGTCCACGTACAGCTGTCCGCGCTGGATCAGCTCCTGGATTTTCTCCTCGATGAGGTTGCTCCGGTAGATCCGCTCCTCCAGGGCCTTCTGCACGTGCCGGGCGCTCACCACTCGCAACCCTTCCCGCTCCGCCCAAGCGGAGGCTTCCACCAGCACCTGCTTGATCTCCCCGAACCGGGTGGACAGCTTGTCCTGCGACTCCGCCAGCCGGGCGCTGTACTCCAGGATCTTGGCCACCGCGCCCCGGTCGCACGGGCAGACTCCGTCGCTCCGGCACATGGCTCCCAGGGCCGCGGCCACCCGCCGCATGTTCTCCTCGGTGCGGGGCATCACGGAGTCGAAGTCCGCCTTGACCCGGAACATCTTCCGGAAGTCCTCGTCGTACCGATACAGGAGGTAGTACAGGTCCGGGGGACCGATGAGGATGACCTTCAGCCGCAGGGGGATGGGCTGCGGCCGCAGGGTAGCGGTGGGGATGAGGCCGTACTGCTCGGAGAGGTTCTCGATGCGCACCTCCCCGCTGCGCAACGCCCGCTTCAGGGCGTCGTAGGAAGCCAGCTGCAGGAGCACGTCCCGGGCGTTGAGGATCAAAAAGCCGCCGTTGGCGCGGTGGACGGCTCCGGGGCGGATCATGCGGAAGTCGGTGACCATGGTGCCGAGCTCCCCCCGGTACTCCACCTTGCCGAACAGGTTGTAGTAGGAGGGGTTGGTCTCGAACACCACGGGAGCCCCCTGCAGGCCGCTGTTGTCCACCAGGAGGTTGACCTCGTAGCGCTCCAGGAGGCTGCGGCGCAACATGGCGAGGGGCGCGGGCAGCTGAGGCTGCCCTTCCTCCTCCCGGAAGGCGTCCCGGTGCTCCAGCACGTCCTCCTGCAGGTCGTCCAGGTACGCCACCACCTTGGGCAGGTCCCGGTACCGGTCCCGGAGGCGCTGGATGGGCTCCCGGATGGCGGCCAAGACGGCCTCCCGCTCCAGCTGGGACACCGCTTCCCGGGCCTGGCGCTCCACCGCCCGGACCTTTCGCACCGCCTCCGCCACCTCTTCCTGCAACTCCCGGTTGGCCTGGGCGAGCCTGTCCTTGATCAGGCCCGGCAGGCGGTCGAACTCCTCCTGGGTCATGGGCTGGCCGGACGGGCTCACGGGGACGGTGGTGATTCCCAAGGGGGTCCGCTGCACCAGGAAGCCCTTCTGGCGGGCCACGGCCTCCAGCTCCTGCCAGACGCGGCTGGCCTCCGCCTCCAGGCGCTCCAAGGTCTGCCGCTTCATGATCTCGAACTGCTCGCTCGTGAGGACCTGCCGGATGGCGTTGCGCAGCTCCTCCACCAGGGCCGCCATGGCCGCGGCGAACCGGCGGCCTTCCCCCGGGGGGAAGTCCAGGGCCAGGGGCTGGTTGGGGTCCTTGAAGTTGTACACGTAGCACCAGTCCGGCGGGGTCGGCTGGGACCGCGCTACCTCCTGCACCTTGGTCTGGGTGTACGTGGTGCGGCCGGTCCCCACGGGCCCCACCACGAACACGTGGAACATGGGCTGCTGCACGGAAAGCCCGAGGTCCAAAGCCCGCACCGCCCGTTCCTGCCCCACCAGGGACCGCTCCGGGGGCAGTTCCTCGACGGTGTCGAACTGCAGCTGGGCCGGGTCGCAGACCCAACGCAGGCGCTCGGGTGCCACCCGCAGGTCTTCGCGGTTCACGGCCATGGTTGCCCTCCTCCGTGGAGACTGCCCGCGCCCGCGGCAGGGCGGGGGTCCGCCGGGGTCGTCACGAGGGTTTCCTCGGGGTGGGGCCGAAGGGGATGAGGCCCACCTGGCGAGCTGCACCCGGTCGGGTCTGTGGAACCCTGGGGTGCTGTGCCAGGTCGAGGTTCAGGCTCTTCCCGCACGTACACACCACCTGCTGGTGTTCCCCGGCGTTCACCCAGGTTTTCCCCTGCTGCTCCGCCCGCTCCTGCAGGGCCCTCAGGGCGCCCCGGGCGGCCTCCTCCTCGTCTTCCCGGGCTCCCTGCTCCCGGGTGCCCTGGCCGTACAGGGGGTACACCACCGCCTTGGGGTAGTACACCGCGTACTCCTTCCCGCACCGACCGCACCGGAAGCTCAGCACCAGCGCCATCCGTACACCCTCCCTGCCCATTGTAGGACCAACCGTTGACCTGTCTGCGAGGGAGGAGCAGCATGGTGCCAAAACTCACAGGGGGGAGCTATGGCCGCCAAGTTCATCGCCCTTTGGGGAAGACCCCAGGACCCGGAGGGCTTCGACGAGTACTACCGCACCACACACCTTCCCATGGTCCGACGCTGGCCCCACCTGCAGTCCTTCTCCGTGACCCGCGTCACGGGTTCCCCCGCCGGAGGGGAAGCGCCCTACTACCAGGTTTTCGAGGCCACCTTCGCCACGGAGGAGGACTTGAAGCGGGCTCTGAGGAGCCCGGAGCTGGCAGCAGCGGCCCGCGACGCCATGGAGATGGTCCGGCGGTTCGGCGCCACCCTTACCCTCCTCACGGGCCTGGAGGAGCAAGGGGCACCTTGACAGGCGAACAAGTGTGCGCCTACGATGGAGGCGTGGTACCCCAGCTGGTAGAGGTCCAGGCCAAGAGCGTCCTCAACCGTGTGTACGGGATGGCCTTCGGCTGGTCCGTGAACCCCTACCGGGGCTGCGCCCACGGGTGTCCGTTCTGCTACGCCCGCCGCACCCACTGGTTCTTGGACGAGGACGGGGTGCGCCGGTGGTCCACGAAGATCTTCGTCAAGGTCAACGCGCCGGAGGTCCTCCAGGCGGAGCTGGCACAGCCCTCGTGGAAGGCGGAGCTCGTGGCGGTGGGGACCGCCACGGACCCCTACCAGCCTGCGGAAGCGCGTTACCGCATCACCCGCCGGATTCTGGAGGTCCTGGCGCAGTACCGGACGCCCGCCAGCGTGGTGACCCGTTCGCCTCTGGTGCTGCGGGACGTGGACGTCCTGCAGGAGCTGGCGCGAAAGGCCGGGGTGACGGTGTGCGTGAGCGTCGCCACCCTGGACCCGACGCTAGCCCGGCAGCTGGAGCCCACCGTGGCCCTGCCGCGCCACCGCCTGCGTGCCGTGGAGCGGCTTTCCCGAGCCGGCATCCGCACGGGCGTCCTGTTGGCCCCCGTGCTGCCGGGTCTCACCGACCAGCCCCACAACCTTGAGGCCGTGGTGCGTGCTGCCGCGCACCACGGCGCCCACTTCGTGGCTCACAACGTCCTCCACTTGGGCGACGTTACCCGGCAGGCCTTCTGGTCCTTCCTCCAGACCCACCACCCCGACCTCGTGCCCCTGTACGCGCAGCTCTACCCCGGGCGGTACGCTCCTTCCAGCTACCGGCGGGTGGTGGCCGGGCGCGTGGAGTCCGCCAGGCGGAAGGTCCGTTTCCGGTCCACCTCAGTCCTGCAGCCGCCTCCCCGGCCCCAGCAGCTGGGCCTTCTGGACGCGGAGACGGCCCTTACGGCTTCCGCTGCGCCAAAAACCGGCGCAGCGCCGCGGCCGTAGCTTCCGGAGCCTCCACGCTGGGCACGTGCCCAGCCTGGGCGATCACCACCAGCTGTGCCGTGGGCAGGGCCTCCGCCATGGCCCGGGCGGACTCTACCGGCACCACCGGGTCTAGTTCCCCAGCCACCACCAGGGCCGGGATCTGGAGGGTCCCCAGGAGGGGGCGGCTGTCCGGGCGCTGCATCATCCCCTCCAGGCAGGCGGCCAGAACGTGGTCCGGCACAGAGCTGGCCAGGGCCAGCAGGCGGTCCACCACCGCCGGCCTCGCCCGCCGGGTGTGCTCGCTGAGCAGGTTGGGTACGAACTCCTGGACGAAGGCCCGGCCGCCCTGGCTGCGGATCCGCTCCGCGGCCGTCACCCGCCGGGCTCTGGCTTCCGCGCTGTCCGCCTCCGCCCGGGTGGCCACCAGGACCAGACCCTCCAGGCGTTCCGGCCAGCGGGCAGCCAGCCGGAAGGCCACGTAGCCCCCCATGGAGTGCCCGCCCAGGACGAACCGCTGGAGTCCTAAGGCATCCGCCAGCGCCACCACGTCTTCCGCCAGGACGTCCATGGTGTACGGGCCCTGCGGCGCGTCGGAGGCTCCGTGGCCGCGCAGGTCGGGGGTGACCACACGGAAGTCGGGGGCCAGGAGGGAGGCCACTTCGGACCACACCTCCGAAGACAGGGGGAACCCGTGGAGGAGGACCACGGGCGGGCCCGCCCCGACGTCGCGGTAGTGAAGCCTCACCCCGTCCAAGCGGACCTCAGGCAACCGAGCACCTCCGGCCGCCCGCGCGGGACCGCAGGCCCCTCAACCGGACGCCCGACACTGGGACTCGAACGCGATGCGGGCGTGGGTTCCGTCGCAGAAGGGCTTGTTGGCGCTGCCCCCGCACCGACACAGGGCGATCACCTCGCGGTCCACCTTCCACTCCTTGCCCTCCGGGTCCACGATCCTCACCGCGCCCCGTACCAGGTACGGGCCGTTGTCCCGGGGGGTGATGGTCACCTCTGCCACGCGCCTCACCTCCTGAGCTTTTTGACAATTTTATAACCATATCGTGGCCATCGGTCGCGGCCGGGGCCTGTCCCGGCAGTCCCCGCGCTTCACCCCCACAGCACCAGGCCCGCGCCCGCCACCGCCAGGACGCTGCCGGCCACCAGCCGCCCCCCGCCCGGGTCCTCTCCTCGCAGCATCCAGCGTCCCAGGACGATGACCAGGAGCACCTGGAGGTTGTACAGCGAGGAAGCGTTGGCCACGGGGGTACGCTGGAAGGCGAAGAAGAGCAAGAGCAGGGCCAGGGTGTTGAAGAAACCGCTGCCCAGCACGTCCGGCCGCCAGACCTGCCGCAGCGCCTGCGGGGACCACCGCCACGGTCGCAGGTACACCAGCTGGGCCGGCAAGGCCGCACACACTCCCACGAAGGCCCCCAGGGGTGGCGAGGGGGTGATGTGCAAGGCTGCCCGCCGGGCCGTGTCTCCCACCGCGAAGGCCAGGGCCGCCGCCGCGGCGGTGGCGACGCCCACCCAGTTCGTCCCCTCGGACCACCCTTCCCGCTCCGTCACCACCAGCCACAGGCCTACGGTGATCATGCCCGCCCCGCCCACCTGCCAGGGCCGTGGCAGGTCCCTCAGCCAGACCCAGCCCACCGCTGCCGCGAACAGGGTGTTGCACAGGCGGATGGCCGTGGACCGGGCCGCGCCGACCTGCTTCACGCTGAGGTAGGCCAGGTTGCGCCCGAGCATGCTGGCCACCACCGCCCCCACCATGAACAGCGCCACGGACTCCACACGCAAAAGGCCCGCTGCTCCCCGGCGCACCTCCCCCGCGGCCAGCGCCCCGAAGAGCAGCAGGTCCGTGGTGAGGCTCACCAGGACCCCGACCTCCGGCGGCACCGGGTCCCGGCCGTGCGCCCCCACCGCGAACTGCCGCGTGAAGACCGTGCTCAGGGCGAAGGCCAAGGCCGCCAGCAGCGCGTACCCCTCTCCGCTCACCGCACCTCCCCGCGGCCGTGGGCTGCGGCTATTGTACTGGAGCCGCCCCGCGCGGCCACGGTGCTACAATCCCTTCGGGGCCGTTAGCTCAGCGGGCAGAGCGCCGGGCTTTTAACCCGGGCGTCGGGGGTTCGAGTCCCTCACGGCCCACCAGCCGGAAGCCCTCGCCGCACAGGGACTCCCGTCATGGCGTGTTCCGCGCCCCTCATCCTGCGCCAGATCCGGGAGCTTGAGGCCCGGAATCCAAAGTCCTGAAGTGGGTCCTGGCCCACCGTGAAACCCCATCACCGGGGCTATTGCCTTAGTCCACGGCTTAGTCTTACCTTCGGCCGGAGGATCGATGATCCGGGTCAACGTCCGCCGGCAGGCCCGTCGCGCGCCTGGTCCCTGCCCGGGAACGGCCCCAAGAGCGCACACCCGGCACCGCAGCAGGGAAAGTCTGGATCTCCCCGGAGTTCGACGCCCCCCTTCCGGATGAGATCCTGGAGGAGTTCGAGCGGTAGAGGTGCTGCGGGTCGTACTGGACACCCATGCCTTCCTGTGGTGGATCACGGATGACCCTCGCCTTTCGGAGCGGGCCCGGGGGTGATCCGATCGGGCCGGAACGAGCTGTTCCTGAGCGCGGCCAGCGGGTGGGAGATCGCCATCAAGGCCGGGCTGGGCCGGATCCGGCTTGCGGAACCCATGGGGAGTTTCCTGGTGGACCAGACGGTCCGGAACGGCATCGAGGCCCTGCCGGTCTCGATGCGGCATGCCCTGCACGTGCACACCCTGCCGCCCTTCCACCAGGATCCGTTCGACCGGATGCTGGTGGCCCAGGCGCAGCTGGAGGATCTGGAGATCCTCACGGCGGACCCAGCAATCAGGCAGTACGCCGTGAGGGCCATCTGGTGATGACCGCGCTGGCGTGGGGCGGCTTCCAGCGTAACGGGATCAGCCCGTCCCGCGGACGTAGGGACCGGTGCGGCCGTGGCACAATGAGCGGGGGTGAGCGGATGGCGATCCTGCTGGACCTGCTGCGGCCGGTGACGGACGAGGAGCTGCGGCTGCTTTCGGAGCGCAACCCCGGGTACCAGTTCGAGCGGACCGCGGACGGAAGGATGGTGGTGAGCCCCACGGGAGGGAAAAGCGGAAGACGCAGCGGTGAGGTGATCGGGCAGCTCAGGGACTGGAACAGGCGGACCGAGCTCGGGGTCGTCTTCGACTCCTCCACCGGATTCCACCTCGCTGCTGTCTCCCGACGCCTCGTGGATGGCCCGGGAGCGGTGGGAGGCGCTGAGCCCGGACGAGCAAGAGGGGTTTGTACCACTGTGTCCGGATGCCGTTTTCGAGGTCCGCTCCTCCTCGCAGACCGTGCAGGAGCTCCGCGAGAAGATGGGGGGTTACCTCCGGAATGGCGCCCGCGTCGGCGTGCTCATTGACCCCTATGCCCGCACCGTGGAGGTGTACCGGCCCGGCCGGGAGCCCACAAGGCACGGGAACCCGGAGCGGGTCGCGCTAGACCCGGAGCTGCCCGGCTTCGAACTGGAGCTTGCGCCGGTGTTCGCAGGGTAACTTCCTCCCCATGGCTACTCGCCAGGGGGCTCCCGGCGCCGCGTGATCTGGTGGGGGACAGAGGAAGACCGCACGAACCTCCTGGACGACGCCCTGAAGTTCCCGCCCGAAGGGGGAGAGATCCGCGTGCGGGTGAGCCGGGAGGGCAGCCACGCGGTGGTCTCTGTGGAGGACACTGGCCGGGGCATCCCGCCCGACGACCCCCCATATCTTCGAGCGGTTCTACCGGGCCGACCGGTCCCGGGCCCGGCGGAGGTGCGGTGGCCCGGTCTGAGCTCCCCTACGGAACCCACCTCACCCGGAACGTCCCAGGGACGCGGACCGCACGCTTGAGGGTGGCTGCGACCTCCTCGTAGTGCTCGTCCCGCAACGACCACAGCTCGGCGCCAGCGTTGATGGCCGCTCCCACGAGCATCAGGTCCACCGTCTTCCCCATCTTCCCCGCTTCCGCCAGCGCCCGCCCGATCCGGGCCGCGATGTAGCTCGCCTCTCCGTCCACGGGGACCTGATGCAGGGCACGGAACTCGGCTTCGCGGACACTGTACTCTCCTGCGTCGCGTATGCCGCTGAGGACTTCGACGACCACCGGCGCCGCCACGGCGGCCTCGTCGGCGTCCAGGGCGGCCCGCACAGCCCGGACGACCTCTGGTCGCGGCCTGGGACGCAGGTACTCGATCCAGACTGACGAGTCGATCAGCCGGATGGACACTATCGCCCCTCTCGCATGCTCCGGACGTCGGTGGCCGTCCACCGCATCGAGCTCGTGCCCGCGGCGGCCGCGAGCCCCTCGCGGCGGCGCCGGCGGACGAACTCCCGCAGGGCCGTCTCGACAGCCTCACGCTTGGTCCGCGCCTTCGCGAGCACGCGTGCTTCCTCCAGCAAGCGCTCGTCAAGCTCCAGCAGGGTCTTCGCCATGACACAACCCTCCCGGGCTGGAGAGTATATCTAGGAAGGATATCTCGTCAAGATAGCTGACGGCAGCGTCTGTGGGGGAGCCCCTCGGGAGCTGCGCGGAAGGCCTGCCGCCTTTGGGGTGTCTACAGGGGCTGGTACGGGCAAAGGGGGTCGCTGGCCATGGGGTCGCCCGTGTGGGCGTAGGCCCGCGCCCGGGAACCTCCACAGATCTCGCGGAAGGGACACCGTCCACACTTCCCGTGGAGCCGGCCCGTGTCCCGCAGCCGCACAAACAGCTCCGAGGAACGGTAGACGTCCACCAGGCTGTCCCGCCGCACGTTCCCCGCGGCCAGGGGCAGGAACCCCGACGGGTACACGTCCCCGGTGTGGGACACGAACACGATGCCGTTTCCGTCCCGCACCCCGAAGCCCCGGCCCACGGAGCTGTGGGCCACCTCCTCCAAGCTCACCCCCGCCCGCAGCATCCGCATCAGGGCCACGCGCCGGAAGTGGGGCGCCTCCGTGGTTTTGATGGCGAAAGGGGACGCCGCGCTCACGTCAAACAGCCAGTGGCACAGCTCCTCCGCCTGCCACGGGCTCACTTCCTTCAGCAACCTGCCCCGTCCCGTCCGGACGAGGAAGAACAGGCTCCACCGCACCACGTCCAGGCCGCGGACCAGCTCGTACAGGGCCGGGAGGTCCTCGGCGGTGGAGGCCGTGACGAGGGTGTTTACCTGCAGGGCGATCCCCTCTTCCCGGATCATGCGCGCCAGGCGGAGGGTGAGGTCGAAGCAACCCGCGATCCCCCGCAGGGCGTCGTGCCTGTCCGCCGTAGACCCGTCCAGGCTCAGGGACACGGCCTGTACCCCGGCCCGGGCGAGCTGTCGCACCGCCGCGCGGGTCACCAGGGGCGTGGCGCTGGGCGCCAGGGAAACCCCGAACCCCAGGGCCCGGGCCTCCTCCACCAACGCCGGGAGGTCCGGCCGCTTGAACGGGTCTCCGCCGGTGAGCACCCAGTGGGGCAGGGGCTTGCCGAACCGTACCGCGTCCCGCAGCAGCCGCCGTCCTTCCTCGGTGGACAGCTCCAGGGGGTGCCGGTCCGGCACCGCCTCCGCACGGCAGTGCTGGCAAGCGAGGTCGCAGGCACGGGTCAGCTCCCAGTAGACGAGCAAGGGAGCCCGGTCGAAGACGTACCGCCGCGGCCCCGCGGTGGGCCACGCCTGCACCGCGGGGCCTCTCACCGCACACCCTCCCCCAAGAGCCCCTCCTCCTGGGCCCAGGCCCAGATCTCCGGAGACCGGCGGAACCGCAACCGGAGTTTCCGCCGCAGGCGACGCACGTACTCCCGCACCGTCCCCTCCGTGAGCCCCAGGACCCGTCCCACGGTAGCCCGCGCCCGGCTGTCCGGCCCGTGGGCCGTGAGGTAGTACAGGACCAGCACCTCCAGCTCCCGCCACGAAAGACGGTACCGTGCCCGCATCCGCCGCAGCCCCGTGGAGGTGACCTTCCCCTCCGCCAGGGCCTGGCGCAGCAGTTCCGACGGGACCTGCTCCGGTGGCAGCTCAGGCTCCGAGCGCACCGGGGGCAGGGCGTCCCGCACGATGCTGGCCAGCAGCCGGGCGGCTCGGCGCGCTCGCGCCCGCACGCCCCGCACCCCAGCCCCCAGCCACAGCTCCGCCAGCACCACCGCCCGCGGTTCTCCGTCCACGCACACCACCAGGTGCGGCTGCCCGTTCTTGGGACAGTTCCGCACCGCCACACCCGCGGCGGCATTTGCGGAGAAGACACGCGCGCCCGGACAGATCCCCTCGAATCCCGGTGCGGCGAAACACGGCACCGGGTGGTGGGGAGGACTCGCCAGGACCGCCCCGTCCGGACGCGCCACCACCAGGGGGCAGCCCGCCTCCCGGCTCAGCGCGTCCGCCACACGGGACAGCCCCACGGTCAGTTCCACGGCCTCACCCCACCAGGTACAGGGTCGGGTAGATGAACACCCAGGCCACGTCCACGAAGTGCCAGTACTTCACCACCCCTTCCACCGGCCAGTAGTCGCCGGGCCCGTACCGCCCGCGGCGTCCGTGCAGGTACACGCCCACCAGGAGCACCGCTCCGCTCAGCACGTGCAGCCCGTGCAGCCCCGTGAGGGAGAAGAAGCTGGTCCCGAACCGGGTGGAGGGCGGGAAGGAGTGGAAGGCCTCCACCCACTCCACCACCACCCCCACCAGGAACACCGCCGCCAGGAGGATGGTCCAGAGGGTGTTCCGCAAGAACCCCGCCCGGTCCCCGTGGGCGATACACGTCTCCGCCCGGTACGCGGTCAGGCTGCTCAGCAACAGGACCGTGGTGATGGCCAGCCCCAGCAGCTGGTTCAGCTCCTCCGGCCTCGCCGTCCCGAGGTTCAGGTACCGCGCGGCCACGAAGGCGCTGAACAAGGCCGCCTCCGACACGATGAACAGCCACAGCCCCAACCGGGCGTTGTGGAGCTCGTGGGCCGCTAGCCTCCCCGCCGCCTGCTGCACCTCACTCCTCCTCCGGCCGGACCAGCTGCGAGTAGTGCATGAAGTACTCCGCGATGAGGGCGGTCTTGGCCAGGGCGATCACCGCCAGCCACAGCACCGCCGCCGGCCAGCGCGCCGCGAACCACTCCACCGCGGTCAGCACCGCCAGGGCCCCGAACACGCGGGCACCCCGGGTCAGTTTGTCCGTCAACTTGCCGTCCCGCACGCCTCTTCACTCCCTCCCGCCGCGCCGAAGGCCGCGTGCCGCGCTCCCGGGATCCCATAGCCGTACGGCCCCCCCACCACCACGGGCGGTGCGGGGAAGTTGTCCACCGGTGGCGGGCTCGGGACCTGCCACTCCAGGGTAGAGGCCTGCCACGGGTTCGCCTCCGCCCGCGGCCCGCGGACCCAGCTCACCACGAAGTTGTACAGGAACACCAGGAAGCTCGCTCCCAGGGCGAAAGCCGCCAGGCTGATCCACCAGTTCAGGCCTCCCAGGGGCGCGGGGTAGTCCGCGATGCGCCGGTTCATCCCGTGGAGCCCCACCCAGAACATGGGCAGGAACGTGGCGTTGAAGGCCAGGAAGGTCCACCAGAAGTGCAGCCTGCCCAGCCTCTCGTCGTACATGCGCCCGGTGATCTTCGGGTACCAGTAGTAGACCGCAGCGAGGAGGGCGAAGATCTCCCCACCCATGATGGTGTAGTGGAAGTGGCTCACCACGAAGTACGTGTCGTGCAGGTGGAGGTCTGTGGCCACGTCCGCGTTGAAAATCCCCGTGATCCCCCCGATGAGGAAGTTCCACACCCACCCCAGGGCGAACAGCATGGGCGTCCGCAGCCACAGCCGGCCCCGGACGAGGGTCCCCAACGCCGCCAGGAACACCAGGCCTGTGGGCACGGAGATGGCCTCCGTGGTGGCCATCATGGGGGCGTGCATCCAGTCCGGCATGCCACTGGTAAAGTTGTGGTGCGCCCACACGATGGCGCTCAGGCCCACGATGCCCAAGAAGGCCCCCACCACCCACCGGTAGGCGTACAGGGGCGTCCGGGCGAAGTGGGTGAGGACCTCCAGGGCGGCCCCGAAGGCGGGCAGGATCATGATGTACACCGCGGGGTGGGAGTAGAACCAGAACAGCTGCTGGTACACCACGGGCGTCCCACCCCGGGCGAAGTGGAAGTAGCTCATGCCCGCCACCCGGTCCAGCAAAGCCATGAGGAGGCTCGCGGCCAGGTACTGGGTGACCACGAAGCTCAGCAGGGAAGCCGCGAACACCGACCACACGAAGATGGGCAGCCGGCTCCACGTCAGGCCCGGCGCCCGCATGCGGGCGATGGTCACCAGGAAGTTGATGCCTCCCAGGATGGACGACAGCCCGAAGAGGACCACCGCCACCATCATCAGCACCTGGCCTGGGGCGTTCACCTCGCTGAGGGGCGGGTACGCGGTCCACCCGGAGTCCCACCCTCCCACCAGCAGGCTCGCCAGGAGCAGGATCGCCACCGGCGGCGTCAGCCAGTAGCTGAGGGCGTTCACCCGGGGGAAGGCCATGTCGTGGGCACCGATCATGAGGGGGACGCAGTAGTTGCCCAGGCCTCCCAGGAAGACGGCCACCGCCACGGCGATCATGAGGATCCCGTGGAGGCTCATTACCTGGTTGAAGCCATTCATGGTCAACAGCTGCATGCCTGGGCGCATGAGCTCCCACCGCATGAGCATCGCCAGGGCGCCTCCCAGGAACAGCAGCCCCAGGAAGGTGACCAGGTACTGGATGCCGATTACCTTGTGGTCCGTGGTGAACCGGAAGTAGCGGGCGACCCCCTCCTCCTCGGGCCAGGACCGCAGGGGCAAACCGAACCAGCCCCGGGCCCACACCTCCCACACGCCCACCCCCGCCAACCACCCCACGGTCCCCACCAACGACCCTGTCACCAGCTCCAGGTCGAAGGGGAACTCGACCCCTGTGGCCCGTACGGCCGCCCCGAGGGCCGGACCTCCCAGCACGTATCCCACCACGCCGTAGCCGAGCCCCTTCAGGACCGGGACCAAAGCCCGCACGCCTTCACCTCCGCCCTTGCTGTGCCACCCAGGCGTCGAAGGCCTCCGGTTCCACCACCCGCACGGGGGCCGCCATGATGGCGTGGCCCACACCGCACAGCTCCGCGCACTGCACCCGCAGGTCCACAGTCTGTTCGAAAGAGCCCGTCCGGGTGGGGGTCACGTGCAGGAAAGTCGTCAGGTTCGGGACCGCGTCGATCTTGGTGCGGAAGGCCGGCACCCAGAAGCTGTGGACGATGTCCGCGGAGGTGACCTCGAAGCGCACGCGCCGGCCCACGGGCAGGACCAGCTCCCGGCTGGTGACCTGCTGGTCCGGGTACTCGAACTGCCACAGCCAGCGGCTCGCCCGGACCCGGACCACCAGATCCCCGTCCGCGCCCGCCAGGCTGGCCAACCGTACCCCCGAGGAGGCGCCGGTCCACACCGCCGACACGGGCACGCCCCGCATCTCCGCCAGACCAACCAGGCCGGGGTTGTAGATCACGTAGGCCGCCAGGGCCGCGGTCGCCGCAAACCACGCGCGGGCCACCCAGGGGTGTTCCGGGACGTAGGGAGGAGGCTCCGGCGGGTCCCCCTTTCCCCGACGGGCGACCACGCTGTACGTGAGGACGGCGACCACCAGGGAGAACACGGGCGTGGCCAGGAGCAGCAGGAAGCGGAAGGCGTGGTCCGCCACCGCGGCCTCCCGGGCTGCCGCGGCGGGGAACCCGCGGAACCCGGAGAACAACCCCAGCAGGACCGCCGTCAGGACGGCCCACCACCCTACCAGCGCGCCCGGCCTCATGTGGACCTCGACCCGGGGTTTGACCCTAGGTCAGCACGCCGGCCTGAGGGGGCACATCGGGCGAGGACCTGATTTTTACGGCCCGGCAGTCGGGCGGTCGCCCGATCCCACGGACTCGGCTCCGACCTCCCGCAGGAAGACTTCCACCACTTTCGGGTCGAACTGGCGTCCCGCTTGCTCGTGGATGTAGCGGAGGGCCTCGTCCCGACTCCACGCCTTCCGGTACGGCCGGTCCGAGGTGAGGGCGTCGAAGACGTCCACCACGGCGAAGATGCGGGCTGCCAAGGGGATTTCCTCCCCCTTCAGGCCGCGCGGGTAGCCCCCACCGTCCCACCGCTCGTGGTGGCAGTACGGGATGTCCAGGGCGGGCCGCAGGAACTCGATGCCGGCAAGCCACCGGAAGGCGTAGTCCGGGTGCCGGCGCATCACCTCCCACTCTTCCTCGGACAGGGGCCCAGGCTTCAGCAGGATGGCATCGGGGATCCCCAGTTTGCCGATGTCGTGCAGGAGTGCTCCCCTCCGAATGTGGACCAGCTCGGCCTCGGGGACGCCCATGGCCTGGGCGAGTCGCACGGTGAGCTCCGTGACCCGCTGGGTGTGCCCCTCCGTCTCGCGGTCCCGCAGGTCCAGGGCCCGGGACCAGCCCGCCAGGGTGGCGTCGTAGGCCAGCTGCAGGCTCAGGTTCGCCCGGCGCAGCTCCTCCACGAGCCTCCCGTTGTGCACCGCTACCGCCGCCTGACCCGCTAGGGCTTCCAGGAACTCCCACCAGTCGGAGTTCTCCGGCAGGGGGCAGCGGGACAGGACCTCCAGTACCCCGACGGCTTCGCCCCGCGCCACCAGGGGCGCCGCGCAGTAGCCCACGAATCCCTTTGCTGCCAGAGCCCGCTCCCGCTTTCCGGCAGCCTGCCGCAGGTCGGCCACGTGCTCCCGTTCCCCCGTCATCACCGCCTGCCCTGCCACGCACTCCGTCAGGCTCACGCGTCCGCCGGGCTCCAGATGAAGTCCTCGGCTCGCCACGGGGCGCAGGGCGTAGCTGGCCGGCTCGTGCAGCAGTACCGCCCCTGCTTCCACGCCCAACAGGGTGACCACCTGGTCCAGGACTACGTTCAAGGTCAGCTGCAGGTCCAGGCTCGCGGTGATGGCCACGTCGATCCACCGTAGGGCCTGCAGGCGTTCCACCTGCTGTTGCAGCCGCTGACGGAGCTCCCGCTCCCGGGCTTCCGCCTCCTTGAGAGCCGTGACGTCTTCCGCCACCACCACGTGGCTCACCACGCGCCCGTCGGGCTCCCGCAGCGCGGAGACCGTGAACAACGCGAACCAGCTGCTGCCGTCCTTCCGACGCGCCACCGCCTCGCCGCGCCACCAACTCCCTGATCGAAGGGCGTCCTCAAGAGTCCCCCGGGCGGTGGGCTCTAGGGGTTCCGCCAGATGGTCCACGGGCAACCCCACCACGTCCCGCGGCTCAAAGCCCGTCACCTCCGTGAACCGCCGGTTCACGTACTCCACACGGCCCTCGGCGTCCGTGACTACCACGATGCCGGGCCCCTGCTCGACCGCCAGCAACAGCCGCCGCAGCTGTGCTTCAGCCCGACGGCGGGCCCGACGCCCCTCCGCTTCGCGGACCTCCCGTGTCACCGCCGCCGGGAGCCGCGTCAGGTTGCTCTTCATCACGTAGTCGTTGGCGCCGGCCCGCAGCATCTCCACGATCACGTCCTCTTCCACGGTCCCGGACACCACCACGAAGGGCATGTCGGGGTCGTGGGCCCGCACCACCTCCAGCGCCCCGTACGCGTCAAAACCCGGCATCCGGAAGTCGCAGAGGACTACGTCCCACGGCTCGCCCTCCAGCGCTTCCCGCAGAGCGTCCCTCCCGTCCACCCTCCGCCACCGCACCGCGTAGCCTTCCCGCTGCAGCAGGCGCACTACCAGGAGGGCGTCGTCCTCCCGGTCCTCCACGAGAAGCACGCGCAGAACCTTGGCCTCTGCACTCACGGTGTATACCGCGGGGCGGACGGAGGCTCCTTCAGCACCGTGGGCAGTTTCAGGTCCGACAGCACCACCGCGGGTTCATCCCGCACGTCCCGGCCCGCGTGCTTGCCCCGCCCCCCCAACAAAGTACTATACTGCCGCGGTGCAACGCGACACACAGCGCCTCCTTCCGCGGCGGGCCCGGGTGCACGTACTGCGCCGGCTCCCCGGCATGACCGCGGCCCTGGCCTTCCCCGTGGCAGCATGCCTCCTCTTCCCCGCGGCCGGGCTGGCGGTGGCTTCCGTCGCCGGTTCTCTGGCCGCAGGCGACTGGCGCACGTACCGCGTGCTGGCGGCCAACCACCTCCTCACCCTGGGCTGGGGGACCTTGGTGGCCATGGGCGCCCTGCACCAGATGTTCCCCGCCATGGTGGGCGTCTCGTCCAAACCCGGCGCGGCTGCGGCGTTGCACTTCGGCCTGAGCGGGGTGGGGGTGGCGGCGGTCCTGTGGGGGTTCCTGACCGAGGAGCCGGCGTGGGTGGCAGTGGGCGGCGCGGCCGTGGTGGTCTCCGTGGCGGTCCTGGCAGGCCTCCTGGCCCAGCTGGTCGCACGCCGCCGGCGGTGGTCCCCGGCCGTCACGGGGGTCTGCCTGAGCCTCCTCCACCTGGCCGTGGCGGTGGCGTGGGGCTTCTCTGTGGCCCTCAACTGGAACCTCAGGCTGTGGCCTGCTCTGTACACCTACGCGGGAATTGGCCTCCACGCGGCCTTCGGCCTGGTGGGGTGGTTTGGCCAGCTGGTGGTCAGCGTGTCGTACTACCTTCTGCCCCGGTTCACCGGAGTCCGGACGGTGCCCGAAGGCCGGCTGGTCCCGATTCTGGTGCTCCTGAACACCGCGGTGGCCCTGTTCGCCCTGGGGGCGGCGTGGCAACGGTCCGAGGCCGCGCGCCTCGCGGCCCTGCTCCTGTCCCTCGCGGCCGGCTTCTACGTGCGGGACCTGTCCTGCTTCCTGCGGGGGGCACGGCAGAGGAGCCCGGATCTGACGAACTGGCACTGGTGGGCCATCGCGGGGCAGACCGTCCTGGCCGCTGCCTTGGGCGGTGGGTGGGCGGCCGGGCTGTTGCCCGCGGAAGGCCGGCGGGTGGCGGCCTCGGTGGGAGTCCTCCTCCTGTGCGGGTGGGTGACCTTGGCCATCATGGGCCAGCTGTACAAGGTGACACCGTTCCTCATGTGGTACTACCGCTACGCCCGCGGCCTTTCCGCCTACGAGGTGCCCCGCCTGCCCGCTCCGTACTTCCCCCGGTGGGGCGCGGTGGCCTTCGGCTTGACGGCCGCGGGGAGCGCCCTGCTGGCCCTGGCGGTGGCCCTGACACAGCCCTCCCTGGCCCGGGTGGCGGGAGGCCTGTTCGCGGTGGGCTCGGCGGTGTACGCGGGCGGAATCGTGGTGTCGTGGCTGCTGGGGGTCCTCCTCCGCCCCGAGCGCGCACCGTAGGCCACTCGAACGAGGACCGTGGCACCGAACTCCGAAGGGGAAGGCCCTGGGGCGGGACCCGCGGGTTCTCTTCCAGCTTCGCCCTCACGCCTACGGACGCACCTCAGCGGGGCATCCCCCGCACCAGCAGCACCGCCAGGGCCAGCACCGCCATCACGAACAGGGCGTTGATGCGGCCCACCCACGCAGCCTGGCGACGCAAAGCGGCGGCCCTCCGGCCGTCCGGGTTCGCCGTCTGCAGGAGGCGGGTGCTGGCGGGTCCCAGGTAGAAGTCGTGCACGGCGCTCAGCAAGACGGCACCGGCCACGAACACCAGCTTCCACGCCAGCACCTGCCCGAAGGGGCTCTGCCACAGCCTGCCGGTCGCCACGCTTTCCCAGGTGACCCCGCGGAAGGCGAGGTTGAGGATCCCGGTGACCACCAGCAGGACGATGCACGTCCAAGCCACGGGCCGGAACCGCTCTCCCAGCCGCGCCACCAACTCCGCCCGAGGCCGGTCCGGGAGGGCCCGCAGGACGGGAATGGCCACCAGCGCCAAGAACAGCATCCCGCCGGCCCAGACCACGGCGCTCAGCACGTGCACGAACACGCTGAGGTGGTACACCGCGCTTTCGGTCTAAACCACCAGAAATTCCTCGGGCTCCTGGGGAGCCCAGCTCCACCGTTACGGCCCCGGGGGTTCTGCGTCCTTGCTCTCGGGCAAGGTCAGGTCCTCCGCGACCTCTGCGAACGCGTGCAGCGACCGTATCACCAAGCGCTGCCGCCCTGCCACCACCATCCCCCGTTCCTCCCACCGGCTCAGGACCCGGCTCACGGTGAACAGGGTGGTCCCCGTGAGGTTGGCCAGGTCCTCCCGGGACAGGGGGAGGTCGATCACCACGCCTTCCTCGGACCGCCGGCCCGCGTGGCGGACCAGCCTCAGGACCGCCCTGGCGATCCTCCGCTCCACCCGCTCCGCCACCAGCTCCTCGACCCGCGCCTGCAGCTCCCGTACACGCCCCGCGGCCATGTGCAGGAGGTTCAGGGCCGTCTGAGGGTAGCGCAGGACCAGCTGGTGTAGGTCCTCCCCGGTCCACGCCAAGGCCGTAGACTCCTCCCAGGACTCCGCGGTCACGGGGTACAGCTGTTCGCCCAACATCGCCAGCCCCCCGAACACCTCCCCGGGGCCGACCACACGGTGGATCACCGCACGGCCGTCCGGGTGGACCGCTACCAGTTTCACCTGGCCCGACAGCACCGCATACACGTGGGTGGCGGGCTCCCCTTGGCGGAAGTACACCTGGCCCCGGCCCCTGGTCACGGTCCTCGCCAATGCCTCGGCGGCGTCCAGGGCGTCCTCGGACAGACCCTGGAACAGCACGCAACCTGCCAGCACCCGGCTCCCCACGCCCCCATCATCCGCGGCAAGTACCGACCGGGCAACCTCGGAGCCACGGGTGGTACAAAAGAGGAGGGAGGAGGCGACGGACGTGGTGAAGCGTGCTGCCAGCCTGGTCCAGGCCTGGACGGAAGACCTCCGCGGGCGCATCCCGGATCCTCACCTGGCCGCCGAGGACGTACGGGTGGGCGTCTTCTACACCGCGGTGCAACTCTCCACCGGCCACGTGGGGGTGGCCTTCACCCCGAGGGGCCTGGTGGACGCGGTGTGCTGCCCCAGGTCCGCGGCCTCCGCCCCGCCCGCGGGGAGGCTCGCGGGTCAACCGGTGTGGGCTCTGGCGGAGTACGCCACCTCCCCTGTCCCCCTGCGGCGGGCCGTGGGGGTGGCAGCCCTGAACGCCCTGTCCTCCCTGGCCGTGGAACGCTTCGGAGTTCCCGGCGGCCTTTTGCTTCGCGGACTGGACGCCCTACAAGCGGCGGACGTGCGGCCGGAGGACCGGGTCGCCATGGTCGGGGCCTTCGCGCCGTTCCTACGAGCCCTCAAGGGGCAGGTGGCAGACCTTTGGGTGGTGGACCGGCACCCAGACGCGTTGAAGGACGACGAAAGAACCCTATGGCGCCCTCCGGACCAGGCCGAGCACGTCCTCCGCGCTGCCACCGTGGTGGTCGTCACGGGATCCGCCCTGGTGGAAGGTGGGGTGGAGGTGCTCCTGGAGGCCTCCCGCGGTGCCCGCCGGGTGGTCCTGGCGGGCCCCACCACGGCCTTGTGGCCGGTCCCCTTCTTCCGGTGGGGGGTGCACGTGTTGGCGGGGATCCGGGTTCTAGACGGCCCCAAGCTCCTGCGGATCGTCGGGGAAGGCGGGTCCGGCTACTTCTTCGAAGACGCGGCGGAGAAGGTCGCGGTGGTCCGCGGCAGCGCGCAGGGCGCCGCTTCACCGGTCCCTAAGAGCTAGTCCGGGAAAAGCCCCCGAGGGAAGAGGGACCGGGGTCCAGGAGCCTGTCCCGGCGCAGTTGACCGCGCGCAAAGACAGCCGCCGGGTGGCTGGGGTGTACTGGAGCCGTCATGGGGCCGGTACACCCTGAGGAGACGGTGTCCGAAGTCCTCCGCAGGCGGCCGAAAGCGGTCCGGGCCTTCTTCCGCCGGCGGATGGCCTGCCCTGGCTGTGCCATGGCTTCCTTCGAGACCGTGGAGGAAGTCGCCAGGGCCTACCGGGTCCCCTTGGAGCCTTTCCTGCGGGAGCTCGCAGCGTGTCCTGAGAACCCTCCCCCGACGCAGGGCCGGGGTCCAACACCCCGCCCCGCTCAGGGGGGCAGTTCCGAGGACGAGTCATGTCCGTGGTGACCTACCTGCTCGGAGAGCACGGGGTCCTGTACGCTCTGCTGGACCGCGTGGAGGAGCTGGCTGCCCACGCGGACCTCCAGGCCCTCCGGGCCTACCGCGACCTTCTGACCGAGGGGATCCGCTCCCACGCGGCGGTGGAAGACGAGCTGCTCTTCGAACCCCTGGAGCGAACGAGTCCCCAGGCGGAGGCTGTGGTGCGCGGGATGCGCACCATGCACGACGACGGAGCCTGTGGTCTGGGCCGAGCCGGATCGGGAGGTCTCCCGGCGTTTTCGAGAGCTGGCCCGTGTGGTCGTCCCACGAGAAGCTGCGCAGAGGAGGTGAGGGGGATGTCCCGGCTCGGTGAAGCATTCCGGTCCCACCACCGGCAGCTCCGACGGCAGCTGGAGGCGTTCGCGGAGCAGGTGGCCCAGGACCCCCAGAGGGTTGACGTGGAAGGCATGGTCCGCTTCCTCCGGGAGGAGCTGCTGCCCCACGCCCGGGCGGAGGAGGCACACCTGTACCCCGCGGTGGAGCCCCTGCTGCGCCATCACGGGGATCCCACCGCCACCATGCGGCTGGACCACCGGTTCCTCGAGGAGCACGTCCGGCGGGTGGAAGCCGTAGTGCAGGAAGCGCGGCGCGGGGGGTTCGCCTGGCCGGACCGCCTGCGGCGGGAGGTGCTGGGACTGACGGCCCTGTTCCAGGCCCACCTGGAGAAAGAAGAGCGGGTCTACCTCCCCCTGGTGGAAGGCCACCTGGCGGAGGCGGAGCAGGACGCTTTGCTGACCGCCATGCACGAGCAGCCGGCGGCGGTGTCTGGGGCGCAAGAAAAGGTGCTGGACGTCCGCCGCTTGGCCCCGCCGCAGCGGCACCCGTTGATCTTCGCAACCTTCCAGGCCCTGGGCCCCGGAGAAGGGTTCGAGCTGGTCAACGACCACGACCCCAAGCCCCTGTACTACCAGTTCGCCGCGGAGCTGCCGGGCCAGTTCACGTGGGAGTACCTGGAGCAGGGGCCGGAGGTGTGGCGTGTCCGCGTCGGCAAGCCCCCGGCCTGAGTTCAGCACTCCTGCAGCCTGGGCCCGGGACGCCCCAAGCCGACGGGTGTCCCGGCTGCCCCTCCTGGCTGCCGGCGGGGTCTCGCTCCTGCTGGGGATGTGGGTCGGGTTGCGGCGGGCGGGATGGGCGCTACCCCTCGCTCCTGGGCTAGAGCTGACGGACCACGCAGCTCTGCTGGTGAGCGGGTTTCTGGGTACGCTCATCGGCCTGGAAAGAGCGGTGGCCCTGCGAATTGCGTGGACCTTCCTGGCGCCTGCCCTGTCCGGCCTGGGCGGCCTCTCGTTGCTCTCGGGGGGTTCCCGCACGCTGCCCGCGGCCCTGTTCACGGCGGCCAGCGTGGCCCTTACCTTGGCCTCCCTGCGCGTGGTGCGCCTGCAGCCCGCCCCCTTCACCGTCACTATGGCGGCCGGCGCCGCGGCGTGGTTTCTGGGGGCCCTGGCCTGGGGGGCTGGGCTCCCCGCAGCCAGCTGGACGACCGCCTGGGCGGCGTTCCTGGTGCTCACCATCGTGGGCGAGCGCCTCGAGCTGAGCCGCCTGCTCCAGCTCCCAAGCCTCGCCTGGGCTACCTTCCGGGCCTGCGCGGTGCTGCACGGCGCGGCCGTGGTGGTCGCCCTCCTGAGCCCCTGGCTCGGCTTCCGTCTCTCGGGGTTGGCCTTCCTCGGCTGGGCCCTGTGGCTTGGGCGGTACGACGTGGCCCGGCGCACCGTGCGCACCCCGGGCTTGCCGCGCTTCGCCGCGGTGGGCCTCCTGGCCGGGTACGCGTGGCTCTCCCTCGCGGGCGTACTGTGGATCACCACCCCTGGCCTCCCCACAGGACTCCGGTACGACGCGGAGATGCACACGCTGTTCTTGGGGTTCGTGTTCTCCATGGTGTTCGCCCACGCGCCCATCCTCTGGCCGTCGGTACTCGGCGGGGAGATCCGCTTCGCCTCCCGCTTCTACGCCCACCTGGGGCTGCTACACCTTTCGGTGCTGCTGCGGGTGAGCGCGGACCTCGCGGGCTGGGAGGCGGGCCGCCGGTGGGCGGTGGTGCTGAACACCCTGGCGGTCCTCCTGTTTCTCGCCAACACCGTGGGGATGGCGCGGTCTCACCGCCAGCGGCCCTCCACGAGCCTGCGCACGACCTCCGCGTGATCGGCTTCCGTAGAACACTGCTTTGCGGACGCAGCAATGCCAGGGGTGAGCGTGGGGCCGTCTTGATGCCTGAGGATCCGGCCTACTCCTCAAAGACCGGCCCGAGCTCCAGGACGAACCCCGGCAGCTCCGGGTCCAGGGCTACCCGCTCGGGATCCTCGCGCCGCTCAGGCTCCTGGCCCGGCCGGTACACCTCCACGGTGCGGGTGTAGGGGTCGATGAGCACGCCGATGCGGGCTCCGCTCCGGAGGTAGGCCTCCATCTTCTCACGGAGCTCTTGCGAGGTCTGCGAAGGGGAGCGGACCTCGAAGACGGCATCCGGACACAGTGGTACAAACCCCTCTTGCTCGTCCGGGCTCAGCGCCTCCCACCGCTCCTGGGCCATCCACGACGCGTCGGGAGACAACAGCGAGCCATCCGGGAGGTGAAATCCGGTGGAAGAGTCGAAGACGACCCCAAGCCCGGCCCGCCTGTTCCAGTCCCCAAGCTGCCTGAGCACCTCCGCGCTGCGCCGTCCGCTTTTCCCTCCCGTGGGGCTCACCACCAGCCTCCCGTCCGCGCTCCGCTCAAATTGATATCCCGGGTTGCGCTCCGAAAGCAGCCGGAGCTCCTCGTCCGTCACCGGGTGCAAAAGGTCCAGCTCGATGG
>Ga0079995_1074599_pt1 | contig 48723 bp, 66 predicted proteins | sample FaiFalFF_MnMetaG_2_FD_69198 | JGI IMG/M metagenome (GOLD analysis project Ga0079995, IMG submission 69198) | Freshwater microbial communities from Yellowstone National Park, Wyoming, USA - Fairy Falls C (FF_Mn_C) (SPADES assembly) (version 4) | ecosystem: Environmental > Aquatic > Freshwater >... | reverse complement strand
CAAAGGTATACTGTACTATCGCATATTGAATTAGTATCTTTAATGCTACCAGACTCATTGATGCTAAGGTTAACAGTAGATGGTATTAGACCTTATACTACTGGTGTTATGCTATAGTTATCAATAATTTAATTTATATACTCTTTACTGTAATATACATCATGCTTAGATTCGATAGGATAAAGGTAGATCCAGAGGTTATGAATGGTCAAGCATGCATAAGGGATACAAGGATAACAGTATCCTTAGTATTAAGGTTATTAGCAAGGCATAGTATGAAAGAGGTATTAGAGATGTATCCGGAGTTAGAGGAAGAGGATATCAAGCAAGCATTAGAGTATACGTTAACAAGGATGCAGATGCAGTAGCAGTAGTCCAAGTCCAACCTAGAAGTAAAGAGTATGCCATTGCCATACGGATATCCATTTACCCTCGTTGTTATAGTAATTAGTCAAGCTTTATAAATGACAACGATATAATATCATAACATGATAATAGAAAACAAAACAATCAACATATATAATATACAGACAATAACTGTACTGCAACCACAAATAAATATTAATGTTAATGTTGCTATACGAGTACTAGAATTCACGATGGTAATTATATTAATAATGATGTTGGTAAAAATAATTAATTAAGAGACTAACATTAATAACAGCAAAACGAACTGTTAATAACTATTAATACAATACTAGGAATAGTAACAGTAATGGTTACGATAGACTATGGTATAAGATAACGTTACCGAAGAGAAGGTCTATACACTATCATTGCATTACTTCTATATGCAAGGTGAGCAAGTAGTTAGAGGGCTAGCAAAGAGCTATGTAATAACATGATGCAAACTTGTATCGCTAGCGATAGATACAAACCTTATACCTTCATATCTGTATAATATTGAGAGATAACGGTAGGTGACTAACTAAATAACCTTAAATACTCCTTCCTTCTTGTTATAGGTATGACAGATAGCAGTAGTAGCGATGAGATTAGTAACCAGAATTTAAATCCAATGATTAGAACAGTAATGAGCATAATATTTGTATCTTATATATATATGATTGGTTAAGTATGTACTATTATGCATGAAGATATAGAAGGGGAGTTAAAGGGCAAGACACTTCAAGTATACCTGTATATGCTTAAGAGGAACGAACCTGTAGGCGTTAGAGAGATACAGAGGGATCTTAACTTCTCAAGCCCAAGTGTAGCAAGTTATCATCTCGATAAGCTTATATCTCTTAATCTAGTTGCTAAGGATGATTACGGCAGATACTACATTGCAAAGAAGGCAGAGATAAGCATGCTAGAATCGTATGTAAACATATTAGGTTATACCATACCTAGGCTTGCCTTCTTTGCTGTATTCTTCACATCCTTGCTTATAGCCTATACAGTATTAAATTACTCATCTTTAAATATACATGCTGTAGCATTTGCTATTATAGCAAGTGCTGCATTCTGGTTCGAGACCATAAGGCTATGGAAGAGGAGACCGTTCTAATCTATAGTGTTATATGTTAGAGAGGTGAATTATCATTATGCATAGTAAGAGTAATGTACTGCTTGTATCTGCTCCAATGTTAGCTATAGCAACAATACTTATGCTTAATACTATATCATCTTACTTGAATGCTAATGCTAGGGATGAGAGATCTTTAAATGCAAGTGAGATGGAGAAGGTGGGAGAAGGAGAAGTATCTATTGCTAGGAGAGGGGATAATCTACAGGAGCCTTTTGCATATACAGTGCCTAAAGAGATAGAGGGAGGAGAGGGGTATGTAAACAATATACTGCCATATATCATAGGGGTAGCTAGTGCATCTGCTACCTTTATAGTGTTAAATAGATTAAAGATTAGTAGAAGGTAGAGTTAAACTATAATGATCTGCTTTTACAATACTATGAGTTAGATATCATTATTAATATTTACATTATCAAAACCACAGTATGGGCATTTATGGCCTCTGAACTTGCTACCGCAAGAAAGGCATATGTTAAGGTTATTAGCTCTTACATGCTTATACCTATCAGAGTAATTGCTACTCTTTGCCCTCTTATCAAGGTTGATAAGTACAAGCATTACTATAATAATGATAAGACCAATGACTACATATAACCATACCATCCTACTCTACATACATATTATACTCTGCAAAATATATTAACCTTTCAGTGTGATAATCTGTTACTAACCATCTTAATTCTAATAGAAGATAATTTAATAATCCCCTCCTCAAACTAAATTATGTGTTTAACATAAAGAACATTGGACTTAGAAATGTAGAGATAGCAGATACAAAGCTATGCCTTATAGATGGAGAGAATGGTAGATTACTATATAGAGGGTATGATATATTTGATCTAGCAAAGAACTCAACATTTGAGGAGACAAGTTACCTCTTGCTATATGGTGATCTGCCTACAAAAGAGCAACTAGAAGAGTTTGATAGAAAGTTAAAGGCTAACAGATCTCTACCTAAGGAGATTATTGAGGCTATGAGACATAGGCTAAAGAATGCTAGACCTATGGATGTACTTATATCATCTGTAGCAATGCTTGCTGATTACGATCCATTAGATGAATCAAAGCCAGCAAACCTTGAGAGGAGTATAAGCCTAATAGCAAAGATGCCTACCATAGTTGCTGCTTGGAATGCTATAAGGAATGATAAACCTATAGTTGATCCAGATGAGAATCTCTCACATGCAGCAAACACATTATACATGCTCTTAGGCAAGGTGCCAGAGAACGATATAGCAAGGATGTTCGATATATGCTTAATACTCCATGCAGAGCATAGTTTTAATGCATCAACCTTTGCTGCTAGACAGGTTGCGTCTACTAGGGCACATATGTATGCATGTGTATGTGCTGCTATTGCAGCATTATCTGGTGATCTTCATGGAGGTGCCAATGTTGCTGTTATGAAGGCATTGCTTGAGATTGGTGATGAGAGTAATGTTGAGAAGTATGTTAAGGCTAGATTGGATGCAAATGAGAAGATAATGGGGTTAGGACATGCTGTTTACAAGACAGATGATCCTAGGGCTAAGATACTTAGAGAGATGAGTAGAAGGTTATCATTAAGGAACAATAACAAGTGGTATGCTATAACATACAAGTTAGAGCAGGTTGCAAAGGAGGAGGTTAAGAAGAGGAGAGGTGTTGATATATATGCTAACGTTGATCTTTACAGTGCTTCTGTATATTACTCAATGGGTATACCAATAGATCTTTATACATGCATATTTGCTATCGCAAGGATCTCTGGTTGGTGTGCACATATAATTGAGGAGAAGTTCGTTGAGGCACAACCAAAGCCAGCACTTTATAGACCTGCAGCAGCATACGTTGGTAGGTACTGTGGTCCATTGGGCTGTGAGTATATACCAATACAGAAGAGGGATAAGGATAAGAGAGGTTAACTAAGTTAACTAATAATTATTTTTAATTATATTATTAAGAAGTAAGTTTAAGTATATATACTTTGTATGAATTGATGTGAAGGCAGCGGTTCTAAGATCAACAGACAAACCTTTACAGATAGAGGAGTTAAAGGACCCTAAGCCCAAGGACAATGAGGTTATGGTAGAGGTTAATGCTGTAGGCTTATGCCATACTGATCTTCATGTACTTAGAGGGCATATACCATTCCCATTACCAGCAGTATTAGGGCATGAGGTATCTGGAAGGGTTGTAGCAGTAGGCAATGGTGTAGATAATGTACAAGTAGGAGATAATGTGGTAGGACCATTCATACTACCATGTGGAAAGTGCAGATTATGTATAAGGGGCTATGAGGATCTATGCGAGAACTTTTACAACTACAATAGGCTTAAAGGTGTATACTACGATGGTACAAGTAGGCTAGTAGATAAGGATGGTAATACAGTATACATGTACTCAATGGGCGCATATGCAGAGTACTGCATAATACCAGCAACATCAGTATTCAAGGTAGCAGATAACATAAAGATGGATAGTGCAGCAATACTAGGATGTGCAATAATGACTGCCTATGGTGCATGCAAGAATGCTAATCTTAAGCCATCTGAGATTATTGCTGTATATGGTATAGGAGGGGTTGGTAGCAACGTTGTTCAGATAGCAAGTAAGGTATTCAATACAGATGTTATTGCTATAGATGTTAGGGATGAGAAGCTAGATTATGCTAAGACACTTGGGGCAAAGTATACTGTAAACTCAAAGAGGGAGGATCCTGTAAAGGCAATAATGGATATAACAGATGGTAAGGGTGTTGATGCTGCTATAGAGGTTATAGGGCTAAAGGATACTATAAGCAGTGCTATAAGATCAGTACGCTCTGGGGGTAGGGCAGTGCTTGTAGGCTTATCATCAAAAGGAAACGAGGCTGGGTTTGAGATAAACTTTGTTGTAAGGAAAGGTGTGCATATAATAGGCTCATATGGAGGCAAACCTAGAATAGATATGCCTGAGATAATAGCATTAGCAAGTAAAGGCATAATAGATGTTGAGAATGTTATATCTGAGCAGTTTAAACTAGAGCAGATAAATGAGGCATTTGAGAAGTTAGAGAAGGGAGGAATAAAAGGGAGGGCAGTTATAAAATTAAAATAAAGTAATCAGCAAAATATTTTTATATTTATCTACTATCTTGCATTAAGTTAAAATAGGCTAGGTTGATAGAGCTAAACTTGTAGTAAATTAGTTTATTAATAGCATGTTCATGAGGTATGGTATGGTAAATAAGAAGGTAAGGTTTGGTATTCAAAATGGCTTAAATGTAGCAAGACTAGGGTTAGGAGAGGAACAGCAACTTATGGCATACATGATTGCTGATAAGCTAGGGTATGACTCTGTATGGAGCATGGATCATACGAATGTTCCTCAATGGCCTAATGCTATAGTTAATGATGCTTGGATACTACTTGCTGCAGCATCCCAAGTGACAAGGAATGTTATGCTAGGAACATGTGTTACAGATGCTGTTAGAAGGCATCCATCAACGGTAGCATTACAGACTATAACACTTGATAGAGTATCCAAAGGGAGGGCTATACTAGGGATAGGGGCTGGAGAGGCTCAGAATATAAATGACTTTGGTATACAATGGGATAAGCCTGTATCTAGGTTAGAGGAGCAGTTGCAAGTGATAAGGCTGTTATTTGAATCATCGCCTAGCAATAGGGTTAGTTTTGAGGGTAAGTTCTATACTCTAAAGAATGCTTGCCTCCAAGTAAAGAGTATACAGCAACCTAGACCACCAATATACATAGCTGCTGGTGCCCAGAGGACTTTGGAGATAACAGCAAAGTATGGTGATGGTTGGTTACCGATAGCATATACTCCAGAGTTGTATGAGTACCACTCAAGAATAATATCAGAGAAGGCTAAAGAGAGTAATAGAGAGGATAATATAGAGAGATGCCTAGACTTTGATGTTTACTTTACAGATGACCCAGAGGAGTCATGGTTAAGGTTAAGGAGCGCATTAAAGGTTAGCCTATACAAGCCAGAGCTATTGAAGGTGTACGGTATGGAGCCCCCAAAGGACTTTGATTTTAGGAAGTACTTTACAGAGTATGCCATGTCAAAACCAGAGCTTATGCAAAAGATGCGTGAAGCAGCCCAGCAGATACCAGATAGCATAGCTAGATCAGCCATAGGCTTAGGCAAGCCTGATGATATCATACCTACTATAGAGAGGTTTATAAAGGCAGGTGTACAGCACTTCATAATAAGGTTCTGGGGTGAAGGATACTACAAGAACATAGAGCTCTTTGGTAGGAAGGTAATACCTTACTTCAATGATACTAAAGGATAACCCTATTGCTATAGGGCTCTGTTAACTTAAGAGTAATGCTAAATTATATTATGCTATCTATACGTAATAGAATACACAAAACCTTTAAATATTAATACAACACTTTTAGTAAAATGTATGCCTAGCCTTTACACAAAACTACAAAATATTATGATGGATCCTTCTGTTCTTACATCAGAAGCTTACGTTGATGCACTACGTCAGCTATACCCTGAACGCAGAATATCTGTGCCAGCAACTCTGATTAAAGCTATCTACAATAACGTAGTTGATGAGGTTTTAAGATATTTTATTTGGCCAACTACAAGATATTACCGTCTTACACCCTCTTATCTTGAAAAGATTTTAGAGCTCCAAAGACGCGCATACTTCCAAATATACGAATACAAGAAAGAGTATGTTAGAGAGATAATCGGTCTTCTTGAAAGACTAGTTCTTCCAAGATATGTAAAAGATATTCTTCTTGAAGAGTACTCTTTCTTAAAAGAAAATTCAGCATTATTACTTAGATTCAAGCGAACTATATACTATTTTAAAAAGTTGGGAATTTCTACCTTAGACGTCACTAATAAAATAAAAGATGTCACTAATAAAATAAAAGATCAAAAAGAAAATATTTTTAGGAGAGTCAGAGGGCTACGATGGATCGTTGCAGTCTTACTTAGCACTTCTGAGTTCAGAATTTTAACTCATGAGCCATTATGGAGATTAATTGGAGATTATGGCCTTATCTTAGCAGTATTTGATCCATGATAGATCTAACTTATATTAGAGTTTCCTAAATTCTTTATTACTCATAACATCTATTTACAGAAATACTTTAACATGTATAGATTACAAGTTGTATGAATCAAATAATATAGTTTTTTATCTTCACAAACTTTGACACGATAAAGAAATCCATGATAAAGCTATATTATCCAGCAAGAAACCTTAAGACTAGCAACAAGATGCTTAGAACCATTGATAAATAAAGAGATCATACGTAGCTATATGGAAATAGAATGATAGTTAAGTTAACAGAGTCTTGCTATAGCGTAGATACTTTATCTCTGGGAACCTCTTAACCGTAACCTCAACATCTATTATGTATGGTACAAGGTCATCTATTGCATTACTGAACTCTCTTAGTATAGGGCTCTTTAATACAGCATCCTCATTCAATGGGTTACCATATGCCAATGGAGATAAAGATGGAAGTACTACTAAACTTACTCTTTTATCATTTAGCATTATGCTACCATGTAAGAATGCTTTGAACCTATGCTTTGAACCTATATCATCCTTTAATACTATGCATGGATGCTCATGCCCCATAATAACTCCTTTAATATCATGCTCATTAGTAATACTCTTGATATCTATGTTGATATGACCATGTGTTAAGAGTAGCCCATCGTGAAGCAGATAAGGCTCATGTAGTTTAACATTAAGCTCTTTTAATATGTATATTATGTAGTTATCATGGTTCCCTCTTACAACCTCTAACTCAGCATCTTCCTTTCGTAATAGATGAACCAACCTCTTTAATGAGTACCACTCATCCCTGCTAGGTTTACCAAACTCGTGCTTAACATCACCAAGTATTATAACCTTGCTGCAGTTAAGTTCCTTAACAGGCTTAAGTATACACTCTATTATATGATCTGTTATTGGATATGGTACATGTATGCCTAGCCTCTCCCTATGCTCCTCTAACCCTAGATGGGTATCAGCAAAGAGTAATGTCTTATGCTCCTCTAGCAGTATACAAGGATAAGGGCTAACTATGCTAATACCCTTCTCTAACCTTATTAACTCCAACACATCTTATGATTATGATGCAATATATTTTTATTATCGTAATATCTTCTTTGGATAGGAAGAGAGGAGATGATACTGCAAGAGTTCCCATATGTATGGTTCGATGGTAATATGATAGAGTACAAGGAGGCAAAGGTTCCATTGATGACCCATGCATTACACTATGGTACAAGTGTTATAGAGGGTATTAGGGCATACGTCTCAGATAGCAACCTTTATGTATTTAGATTAGAGGATCATATAAGGAGACTGTTCAGATCTGCAAGTATACACTCCATACCCTTACGATTTAAGGTTGAAGATATAGTTAATGCTGTACTTGAACTGCTAAGAAAGAACAATGTTAAAGAGTCATGCTATATAAGGCCTATAGCATTTGTAGGCATGCATGGCATAGATCTTTATGTTAGGGAAGACTCACCTACCCATATAGCAATAATGGTATTTAGATTTGGGCAGTACTTGAACCCAAAAGGGATAAGGTGTATGGTATCATCATGGCGTAGGATAAACGACTTATCACTACCCCCATTAGCAAAGGCAGGTGCAAACTACCTTAACTCTGTTATTGCTACACAAGAGTGCAAGAGGAGAGGTTATGATGAGGCTATACTGCTTGATAACAATGGTTATGTTAGTGAAGCCCCAGGGGAGAATGTATTTATTGTAAGGAAGGGTAAGATAGCAACCCCACCATTATCCTCCTGTGTATTAGAGGGTATAACTAGGGATACTGCTATAACCCTTGCTAAGGATATGGGCTATGAGGTTGTAGAGCGTAACATACCTAGGAGTGAGTTATACATAGCAGATGAGGTATTCCTAACTGGGACAGCAGCAGAGATAACCCCAGTTATAAGCATAGATGACCATGTTATAGGAGATGGTAATGAAGGTATAGTATGTAAGAGCATAAGGGAGATGTATGCTAAGGTAGTTAGAGGTATGGTTGAGGTATATGAGGACTGGGTTACACCTGTATGGTAATATTATTATTAATTGATTTGATATGGCAAGGGTATGCCTTATAGGCTGTAACGATAATGCTGTAAAGTATGCAGATTTACTGAATAGGCTTAATGCCTTAGCCTGCGTATACGATGAGAATCCAGATAATGCAGCAGTATTTGCAAAAAGATACAATCTATCACAATCATACTATACATCAATACAAGATGTGGTTAATGATACTAGCATAGATGGTATAGTTATTGCTACAGATGCAAGTAAACATCTAGCATTGATCAAGGAGATAGTAGATTGCATTAGGAGAGATGATAAAAGAAGCAAGGGAAGAGAAGAGAGAGGAAGAGGAGGAGGAGGGAGAAGTAGCATTCATATACTTGTGGATGAACCTTTTACAGATGATTATAATAAGTGCAAAGAGATAGCTGCAATTATAGATAGTAGTAAGGGTAGAGTTAATCTAATGCCATGCTATATAGAATACTTCAATCCAATAATAGAAGATGCTAAGCATATTATAACAAGTAAAGGTTATGAGCCTATACTACTTGCATTTGATAGTATAACATATGAGGAGGAGAGGTTGGATCCAAGGATTATAATGCATAATGATATTACTACGCTTGTATATTTAATCAAGGAGTTACCAAGGTATGTATCTAGCATAAGCATAAGTAAAAACAGAGACGAACTTATAGCATCTTTATTAGCATATACAAAATCCAAGTTAATAGTAGAGATTGTAACAAGGATAGTTAATGTTAAGAGAGAGGTAATGGTAAGAGAAGATGATAATTATGCTAGAGATAATGCAAGGTTTCATAGAAGGCTTAAGATAGTATGCACTGATGATACAATACTAGAGATAAATCCTTTAGAGCAAGAGTTGGTTATTCATAATAATAATGATAAGATTGTAAGGAAAGAGCATTTAAATAAATTGCATCTATTGGTAAGTAACTTTATTGCTGCTATAGATGGTAGAGAGAAGTTAAAGGTTACAATAGATGATGCATTGTTGGTTGAGAGGATTAAAGATGCTATAGTATTATCATCAAGGCTAGGCTCGCCAATATACATTGGGGATAAATTATGAAGGATAATATAAATAATATAAATTATGGAGTATTAACTGAATTATGAAGAGATGGTTACTAGATATAATAGCATGCCCAATAGATAAGAATTCTTTAGAGTTAAGGGAATTTGAATCCAATGGTGAGGAGGTTGTAGAGGGTGTGCTAATATGCTTAAAGTGCAATAGGATATATCCAATAGTACAGGGCATACCAATACTATTGCAAGAGGAGTTAAGGGATAAGGAGATAGAGCAAGAGTTCATGGAGCGTTGGAAGGATGAGATCAGTAAGATAATTAAATAATAATAATTAAGCATATTTATCATTAATCGATGATCTATTATGTTTTATAACTAATGCTAGTGCAAAAGATACAAATCCAACCATTACAGCTATTAAGAATATTGTATTATATGCATAGTTAAGAGGATAGATATTCCCACTCATAGGATCATGTATGCTATAGATATGCATTATAACACCTGCAATAGCAGGACCTATGGCTGAGCCTACTATTCTAAGCATCTGTGTTATGCCTTGAGTTGCAGCAAGATACTCTCGTGGTGCACTTGTTATTATTATATTCATACCTCCAACGTTCATAAGTGATAACCCTGCTGCAGTTAATGCTAGTATACTAGCCAAGGCTACTGTTGATTCATGGTATTGGAAGAGCAAGATGAACGATACTGCTGTGATTATGCTCCCTAGTACTAAGGGTTTAATGGATCCAAACCTTGGTATATTGTAAGGATCCATGATGAGATATTGTACGTTAGTCTAAACTCTTGTATAATATCTGGTATTGCTGGTACAAGCATGGTCTCAGCGAACATAACCATAGTGGCAAGAGAACTAAGGATCGTTATGATCTTCCATATTGATTGGTTCACCATAGCAATGTCATTTTCTAGTATTTACCATTAATATCTACCATCTTCCCTTTTCATCTCTAGAATCCTTTAACCTTGAGTTCCTTAAGGCATTCTTTTGTATAAGATCCTTCATTAACTCTCTCTTTCATAAATAATCTAAGGTCATCAACCTCATCTATATCATACATGAGCCCTTTACTTAAGAGTATCTTTACTCTTACACCTTTACCCATAGCCTCTTTGATATGTAGCATATAACTATCTTCATCGTAATGGGTATCTATTATCAAAGGGCTCTTTCTTAAAAGAGCATTAGTGCCATCTAATCTATGGGAAGGGGTTATCACTACACACTCTTTAGTATAAAGGGCTGAGGTGTATAACATTGCTATATCAAGGTTACTTATCAATGGTATATCATGAGGTAATATTACACTAGCATGATAATCTTTTACATACTCATTGGTAAGGGATACAGCATGGTTAACCCCTTTATCTTCATCCTTTAACACTAATGCCCCATAACTATAAGCTATCTCTTTAACTGTATCATCTGATGTTACAACAAAGACATCACTTATGTAATGAGAGTATGATATTACATGAAGAATATCCTTTAGCATGGCAGTTGATAACATTGCTCTCTCTTTAGCATTAAGCAATCTTGCAAGCCTGCTCTTACCTTTATCTAGCCTTTTCACAGGTATTATTACACATAGCCTCATATCCAATGCATGAAACTTTTTAATCATATATCTAGTAGAAACCTTGCTAGCCTTAACTCTGAGGCTTCATCATTCATGAATATCCCTGTAGTATGAACTTTTATGCCTAATTCTTCAATGGCATCTTTATACTTAACATCTCTATCATCAATAACTATTGAGGATATTATATCACTATATAACTTAGCTATGGATAATACATTAGCATCATAGCCTAATGCACGCATATACTTGCCTGCTGGTCCACTCACTGGGTTATCACCTATTATTGGGCTTACTGCTACACACTTACTCCTATTTTCATTTAAAGCCTCCCTTATACCATGTACAGCAAGTATTGCCCCTATGCTACTTATAGGATTTGCTGGAGCAATTATAACCTTGCTACTATGGTTTATAGCATCCAAAGCTTCTTTACATGCTCTAGCATACCCTTTATATGTTATGCCTTTAACATCTAGCAAGCCTTTGTACTTCACCCAGAACTCTTGTAGATGCATATCCCCTTGATCAGTTAATATTCTAGTCTCAAGAGTATCATTGCTTGCTGGTATAATCTTAGCATATATGCCTAGTTTATGGCATACATATTTAGTTACCTCATATAGATTCTTCCCTTCCCTTATTAGCCTACTCCTTAATATATGCAATGCTAGATCCTTATCTCCAATCATAAACCAATGATCCTCCCCAAGGAGCTTTAACTGCTCTAAGCAGTTGAACGTATCATCCTTAACCCCCCATCCCTTGCTTACATCAAGCATGCTAGCAATACCATATACTATAGTATCTATATCTGGGCATATATAAAGCCCATGTAACCATATGTTATCTCCTACATTGCATATTATGCATATATCCTTGCTTAGTTTATACAAGGCTCTAACCAACTTAACAGATCCTGTGCCACCAGCTAGTATGGTTACATTACTCATATTGTAAATATCATCTTAAAGATCATTTATAATTCTATTCTTTAATTGATAAGATTAAGAAGATATAAAATATTTATATGAATATATTATACATGAAGAATTGAAAAGGTTTATAAAAAGATCTTGAATAATAAGCTGTAATGTATAAACGTCAAGCATTAGCAGTAACCGTATCTGTTGTATTGGCATTATCTATGATACCATTAGTAAATGCAACACAGATAAGAAGGGCTGATATATTTGCAACTGCAAATGAGAATTTTGCTGGTGTTGAGTTCCTTGCACAAAGAGTAACTACTATAGACTACTCCAATGGCGGTAGAATAAAGGATATACTAAGCAACGTTAATGAGAGGTATGTATTTAAAGCAGATGATAGCACTCCAGGAATAGATGTACTAAAGCAGAAGATAAACGAGGCTCTTCTAGCAATCAACTCTCCAGCCAAGGTAGCAGAGGTTAGAGAGTTAACTTATAGAGTGGCTTTACATGATGATAGAGGTACTAAAGCTGTATTAGAGCAGAGCATTAATCTAAAGGTAAAGATAACTAATATAATAATACAAGAGGCTTTATACCAGCAGCCAGCAATAATAGATCTTAATTGGAGAGGCTTTAAGGTTGAGGGGCAAGTGCCTATAACATTTAATACAGATGGTGAGCAGATAACCATGGATATAAACAGTATAAAGGGTTACTTTGATGCTAGATTCCCAGAGGTTTCTAGTATATTAAGCAAGGATAGCAATATTGCAAGAATATTGAACGATCCTCTCATAAACTTTGAGAGGATAAAAGAGTTACCTATAACACAATGGCACAAGTTAACTAACGCATTGCAGAGTATGGCAGAAGCAGAGAAATGGGGTGTTAGGGAACCAGCTCCTGCAGTAACAGTAGTTAGTGCTGGAGAGAGTAGTATTAGAGAAGGTGCTCATAAGGAGAGGGTATTAACTGCAAATGCTACAATTGATGGTAGTACTTACAAGATAGAAGCAGTGGATCCTCCAATAAGCGCATCTCTAGATATCTACTACTGGGCTGAGCCTATAACAGATGCTCATGGCGATGCTGCTAGAGTATACCTACAAGAGCCTCAGGGTCAATTGCAGCAGGCATCAACAGGTAACTTCCCATTGATGGTATTGTTAGCATTTGCTGGTATGATGGGTGCAATAGCAGGCTTTGTAATATGGAGAGCAAACAAGAAGTAATTAGGTAAACTAATAAGCAGAGGTAAAGAGCAAATAATAAAGTTATTAGTGTAACCTTTTTTACCCACTATTTTTCTTAGTTATTATTTTAAAATTAAAAATAATTAGATTTTAATCATAATGCATATAACTTTAGTATTTTTAAACATAAACTATGTACGTTAGGTTTAATAAGGTATGCATATATTCATGCAGATATGGTGAAGGAGTTCAAGTATAGGGGTAGGACATTACAAGAGTTACAATCTATGAGTATAGAGGAGTTAGTAAGTCTCCTACCATCTAGGATAAGAAGGAGTCTAAGGAGAGGTTTAGGTGAAGAGAGGCTTAAGTTACTTAGGGATATTAGGGCTAGATTAAGTAATCCAAATAATAACTCTAAACCTATAAAGACAGATCTACGTGATATGCCTATCCTTCCTATTATGGTTGGTTTAACTATCCATGTTAAGAATGGTAAGGAGTTTGTACCAATTGAGATAAAGCCTGAGATGATAGGTCATTACTTAGGGGAGTATGCTATAACCAACAAACCAGTTAAGCATGGTACCCCTGGGATAGGGGCATCAAAATCAAGCCTGTATGTGCCATTGAAGTAAGCATATAATGGTGATCCATATGCCAGAGTTTGGTTACTCATTTAACAAGTATGATAAGAGCAAGCATGTTAGAGCAAGTATAAGGGAGGTTGATATATCTCATAAGCATGCTATAGAGATATGTAGGGCTATAAAAGGAATGAAGTTGGAGAAGGCTAAGGAGTACCTTGAGAGGGTAGTTGCTAAAGAGCAACCAGTACCATTCAGGAGTTACCATACAAAGGTAGGGCATAGATCAGAGTTGAAGAACAGCTTCCCTGCAGGTAGATACCCTGTGAAGGCAGCAAGTGAGATACTTAAATTACTTAACAATCTAGAGGCTAACAGTGAGTATAAAGGCATGGATCTTGATAGGGTAGTTATAGTACATGCAAATGCTTACCCAGGTGTAAAGATAAAGAAGTTTCAGCCTAGAGCATTTGGAAGGAGTAGCGCTAGATTCAATACGTTAACACATGTAGAGGTAGTTGGGAGTGAGAGGTAATGAGTGCAAAGGGTAAGACAAAGGAACAGGCTATATCTCCAACAAAGACAATAATGAAGAACTTCTTTAGAAATGCTGAGCTTGATGAGTTCTTAGAGAAGGAGCTTGCACATGCTGGTTATGGTGGTGCTGAGATACAGCGAACCCCTCTAGGTACTAGGGTTACAGTATATGTTACAAGACCAGGACTAGTTATAGGCAGAAGGGGATTTGGGATAAAAGAGTTAACTGAGAAGTTAGAGAAGGAGTTTGGTTTAGACAATCCTCAGATCTCTGTTTTAGAGATAGAGGTACCAGAGTTGAACCCAAGGATAATAGCAAATAGAGTTGCACAGATGATAGTTAAGGGCACAGCATTTAGAAGGGCAGCTTTATGGGCTTTAAACACCATAATGGGTGCAGGTGCTATGGGTGCTGAGGTAGTCATATCTGGTAAGTTAAGGAGCGAGAGAGCCTCGTTTGAGAAGTACACAGCTGGTATACTACCAAAGAGTGGCGAGCCTGCTGAGAAGGCTGTTAAGGAGGCTGTAACACATGTACTTCTTAAGATGGGGCTCTATGGTATAAAGATAAAGATAGCCTATAAGGATGCCTTGCCTCCAGAGTTTGAGATAAAAGATAGTAGTAAGGAATTGAGTGAGGAGGAGAAGGAAGGTGATAATACAACAACTCTTACGGATGAAGTTAATACAAGATAGGTATGCAAGAGGTAGGTGATATAGTACTATGCCAAGGCTTAAGATGAAGGATCTAAGAGAAATGAGTGATGATGAGTTAAATGCAAAGCTCTCTGAGTTAAGATCAGAACTTGCACATGCGCAAGTTGAGAGATCAAAAGGTACTATAAAGAAGGAGAGCGGAAGGATGAAGTATATGAGGAGGGATATAGCAAGAATACTTACACTACTTAATGAAAGGAAGAGAGCTAAGAGATGATCTAGTTAACAGGGGGTTAGAGTATGAAGATAACACCAAAGAACATCTATGTACATGAACTCATAGGCTTGCATGCTAGTGTAGTTGAGAGCAGTAATGCTACTTTAAATGGTTTAAGTGGGAAAGTTGTATTTGAGAGTAAGAACATGCTATACATTGCTGTTAATGGTAACTATAAAAGGGTAAAGATGGTACCAAAGAGATCAGTTACGCTATCATTTATATTGCCTGATGGTTCTACATGCATAGTAAAAGGGAATGATTTAATTGGTAGACCAGAGGATAGGATTGAGAGGGTGAGTAAGTATGAGCGCTAGGAACATTGGTATAGATGTTAATTACCCAAGTAAGGTATGCAATGATACTAAGTGCCCTTACCATGGAGCATTAAGTATAAGGGGTAAGCTATTTACAGGCACGGTTGTAAGTAAAAAGGCAAAGAAGATGGTAGTTATAGAGAGACACTATCAGCACTATGTTCCTAAATATAAGAGGTATGAGAGGAGGAGGAGTAAGTTACATGCTTACTTGCCAGAGTGTATAGATGTTAATGAGGGAGATGAGGTAACCATAGGAGAGTGCAGACCATTGAGTAAGACTATCTCATTCTGTGTACTTGAGGTGGTAAAGCATGGCAGGAAAGAGTAGGGCTGTATCTGCTAAAGGAGTAGAAGAGTTCAAGCCTCATATAACTAGGGCTATACCAGTTTATACTAATCTAGTATGTGCAGATAACACAGGTGCAAAGATAGTACAAGTGATACAAGTGAACAAGTATAAAGGAAGGTTATCAAGGTACCCTGCTGCATCTGTGGGCGATCTTGTTACTGTAGTAGTTAAGAAGGGACCTCCAGAGTTAAGGAAGCAGATATTCAGTGCTGTTATAATAAGGCAGAAGTATCCTATAAGGAGGCCCAATGGTTTAAGGATAGCATTTGAGGATAACGCTGCAATACTTATAACACCAGAGGGTGATGTCAAGGGTACAGATATAAAGGGTCCTGTTGCAGCAGAGGCTGCTGAGCGTTGGCCAAGGATAGCGAACTTGGCACCAATGATAATATGATATGATATGATGGGTGAATTGCAAGTATGAAGGCTTCCAAGGTTAGGTTAAAGCAGATATACTCTGCACCATTGCATAGAAGGAGCAAGTATGTATCTGCAACATTATCAGATGAGTTAAGAGCAAAGTACAAGAGGAGGAGTGCAAGGGTTAGGGAAGGTGATACAGTAAGGGTTATGCGTGGTGAGTATAAAGGCATAGAAGGTAAAGTGCTTAAAGTACATACAGATACTGCTAGAATAGAGATAGAAGGGCTTCAGAGGGAGAAGGTTAGAGGGGATAAGGTACCAGTGAAGATACATGCATCCAAGGTTATGATCATAGCATTAAATACGGAAGATAAATTAAGGGAGTCTATACTAGCAAGAGGTAAGTAGATATGGGTAAGAAGGGTGGTTTAAATAGGCTTAAAAGGCAACTTGCACCAGCATTCTGGGAGGTGCCTAGGAAGGGTTATAGATTTGTCCTTAAACCTATACCAGCAACACATCCTATTGCTAGATGTTATCCATTAGGCATATTACTAAGGGATATATTTAATATAGCACCAACGATGCGTGAGGTAGAGAAGGTTGTTAAGCAAGGCAATGTATTGATAGATGGAGTTAAGAGGTATGATGTACACTTCCCTGTAGGTTTGATGGATGTTATAGAGATACCTTTGCTTAAGAAAGCATATAGACTTGTACCTAAGGATGGAGTAGAGTTGAGACCAATAGAGATATCTGATGATGAGAAGGGTTTAAAGCTATGCAAGATAATTAGGAAGCAGAAGGTTAAAGGAGATAGGATACAGTACACACTGCATGATGGAAGGAATATCCTTCAAAGCAACAATAATTTTAATACTCATGATACATTGCTAATAAAGGTACCAGGTCAAGAGGTTATAGATGCAGTAAGGTTACAGAATAACACACTAGCATTAGTTACAGGGGGTGCTAATGTTGGTATGCTAGGGAGCATATTGGAGGTAAAGGAAGGTAACTTTACATTACCAAAGAGGGTTACAATTAAGGATCTTAATAACAATAAGCATGTAGAGTTATCAGTTAACCTTGTTATAGCAGTAGGAAGCTCTGGTAAACCATTAATAAGAGTAAGTTAATAGTGGTGATGATAATATGCAGGCTGAGGTTAGTGCTAAGCAAGAAACAATAGTAACAGATAACCCAATGAGATCTATAAGGATAGGTAAGGTTGTTATAAACTCTGCAGTAGGCAAATCAGGGGAGCCTATAGAGAGGGCTAAGAAGATCTTGCAGGAGTTAACAGGTAGTGTACCTGCTGTAAGAGCTGCTAAGAAGACAATAAGGGACTTTGGTATACATAGGGGTGAGCCTATAGCAGTGATAGTAACCTTAAGGAAGGAGAAGGCTCTAAGCATACTCAAGAGATTACTTGCAGCAAAGGGTAATAGGATAAATGCATCATCATTCGATGATTATGGTAATGTATCATTTGGTATAAGGGAGCATATAGATATACCTGGTGTAAAGTATAAGCCTGAGTTGGGTATAATAGGCATGGATGTATGTATAGCATTAGAGCGTAAAGGGTATAGGGTAGCAAGGCGTAAGATAAGGAAGAGCAAGATAGGTAAGTGGCATAGGGTAACAAAGCAGGAGGCTATTGAGTTCTTTAAGAATGTATTGAAGGTTGAGGTGATAGAATGAAGGTTAGGGATTATGCATTAACTGGTAGGAAGGTAAGGAAGTATGGTAAAGGCTCTAGATGGTGCAAACGCTGTGGTCAATATACAGCAATAATACAAAAGTATGACCTCTTGCTATGCAGACAATGCTTCAGAGAAGTAGCAAAGAGCATAGGTTTTAAGAAGTACTCATAAGAGGAGGGGTTGGTATGCCAGCTAAAAACATAATAGCAAACACATTCTCAACTATATATAATAATGAGATGAGGAGGAAACATTCATGCATAATAGCACCAGTATCAAAGCTTGCCTTGCAAGTACTAAATGTTATGAAGGCATATAACTTCATACAAGATTATCAGTACATCAATGATGGTAGAGGTGGAAAGGTTATAGTTAAACTCTCAGCAAAGATAAACAGATGTAATGCAATATCTCCAAGGATAAGTGTAAGCAAGGATGGGTATGATGAGTATGATAGGCAGTATCTACCCTCATATACAAGAGGTATACTTATAGTATCAACACCGTTAGGTGTAATGTCACACCATGAGGCTCAGAGCAAGGGTGTAGGAGGTGTATTATTAGGTTATGTCTACTAGTACTAGCAATCTTATAGAGGCTACAGTTGATATACCTAATGGTGTAGAGGTTAGATTACATGATAGAATGTTAGAGGTTAAAGGACCAAAGGGCACTGTAAGGAAGGATCTGAGCAAGATACCAGTTGATGTATCCATAGATGGTAATATGCTAATTATTAAACCATTCGTAGTTAAGAAGGTTAAGAGGCAGCATAAGGCAATAGTTAATACTATACAATCCATAGTAAGGAACATGATAGATGGAGTACAGCATGGATATACATATAAGTTAAAGGTGGTCTTTGCTCACTTCCCCATAACCGTTAAGGTTAAGGATAAGCAAGTATATATAGAGAACTTCATAGGCGAGAGGGCTCCTAGAGTAGCAAAGATAGTTGGAGACTGTAAGGTTACTGTAGAAGGAGAGGATGTTATAGTAAAGGGAGTAAGCTTAGAGGATGTCTCTCAGACAGCAGCAAATATAGAGAATGCAACCAAGATAAAGGGTAAGGATCTTAGGGTATTCTTGGATGGTATCTATGTATATGCTAAAGAGAAGGGCATGTAAGAGTATAATAAACTTAGAGAAAGGATTATTAAATAAACTTTTATTATTTCTATAATAAGCCGCCGTAGCTCAGCGTGGTAGAGCAACTGGCTGTTAACCAGTGGGTCGTCGGTTCGAGTCCGACCGGCGGCGCTAACGATCTTTATTTTATTTGTATTATATATAGTATCAACTATTACTTCTGGTTCTGTTAACTTAAGAGCAAGTTATACTAAATTATATTATGCTATCAATACGTAATAGAAGCATATCTACTTAAGATATATGCAATATACCTTTACTACTCAGCAAGAAGTCTAAGTAAGGTTAGCATCTAAATGCTTAGAATTGATAAAGAGATCACATGTATCTATATGGAAATGATTACAGTATATGGGTATCAGTAACTTTGTTATTATTGATGAAAGGAAAGAGAAAAGAAAGATCAAGTGTGTAATGATAGATGAGACAATGATGATAAAGTATGCGACAGATAATATGTTAAATAACAAAATAAGACTGCTTTACTCTAATAGAAATAGCATGTTCCTATACAAAGATGAGTTAGATATGTTATCTAGCATGAACAAGAATATAAACATAGTATATACAGTAACAGGCTCAGATTTAGAATGGAAAGGTAGATTTGGACGTATAGATGAAGATATGATAAGAATACTGTGATCTAGACTCGTTTTATATTTGTGGTCCTCCTAGCATGGTTAATGATATGAGTAGAATACTAAAGGAGATGGGAGTTAAGAGTATTTTAACTAAGGGTTTCACAGGTTACTGATATTTATCCATAAAGAATAATCAAGGGTTATAAGATAAGAATATTTCAGAATTCGAGTTTTGAAATTGGTAAGAGGCTATTGACACAATTAATAATTATTACTGACAGAATATCTTATCTCTTTAATAAGATAGCAGAGGGTATGGTAAGTTGCTTCTTCTGTAGAAAGAGGATATGGTACAGAAGGGATCTAAGTAATCCATTCGCTAGGAACAAGGAGAAGACCCATGCGTATGAGTGTACAAACTGTAAAGTAATATTTCTAGTTAAGAATGAGTCTGGCAGGAAGAGCAGAGGTACAAGGGATTACTGGAAGGATAAGAGCATAGTTAGAGGTAAAGTGGTCAAGGTATTAGTTAAGGATGCATCAGATGTAAGCTAAGTTTATATCATTGAATATATAATATTCAATATGAAGATACCATTAGTATTAAGCATAGTAGTACCGCTACTATCATCCATCTATTATAGCAAGTAATGCTTATGCCCAGACACAGCCTAATGCACCATTCAATATACCAGCAATAGAGGATGATGTAAAGATTATAACAGTTAATGGAAAGGATAACAATGGTAATACAGTTAGCATAGAGATTATAATCACTAGGGGTACAATGATGCTCTCTAGGAATGCTATGATGATGGATCCTACCATGATGTTTGGCATGCCTATGATGATGCAGATGATGGTAGGTATGAACATGAACCAAGGTATGGGAATGGGTATGCAGAACTCTAACATGCAAAGTATGATAGCACAGATGCAAAATAGTATTAACACATGGTTGACACTCTCCACGACTAAAGTCGGGAGATTCTTGCTTCTAAGATGTTCATTGGTTGGTTGTTCATTACCCTTCTAGGCTCCCACCTCATTCCATCCCACCTTAGAAGCAATGGGTGTGCCATCACCCAGTTATCCCTATCCTTCCTAGTATTGAAGGAAGGACTTGGGATTATGGTTGTTATTGTCTTCTTCTTGTTATTGTTATTGTTATTATACTTTCTTGCTATATTTAGAACACCTACAACATCTGCATTGATTACCATATTACAACTCTTACAGCAGAACAATCCTCTATACCTTCTTACCCCTTCTAAGTTACAGTATGGACATATACTTGATGTCTTGTACTCGCTCTTCTCCTCAACTTTTATGCCATATTCTTCAGCCTTCTCCTTGAACCTTCTGACCATGTAGTGGAAGCTCCAGAAGTTGTTTATCATGGCGTTTGCTTTACCGTTTTGACTGTTGTTTCTTATGCCTTTCAATCTTCCAAACACTATCTTTGAAATGCCGAGCTGATGGGCATCTTCAACTATCTGCTTTATCATGGCGTTTACCACATGCCTAAACCTTCTCTGACGGATTCTGTATAGTTTCCTAAGCTTCCTTGACGTTTTCGCCATGTTGATTCTGGCTAGTCTGCTCTGTTCTTTAGCTATCTTTCTTGTCCAGTACCACCAGTCTGATAGAACTGTTCTACCTGAGAAAGCTATGGGCTGTTTCAAGCCTTCAAACCATACCGTTGCAAGGTTTATCACGCCAAGGTCTATGTAGAGGGGCTTATTGCCTCCTTTGGGTTGAGGCTTCTCGACTTTGACAGTCATAAAGCCCCTCCACACTTTATCAACATCATCATACACTATTTCAAGCCTTCCCTGCTTGCCTTTCCACCGCAACTCACCCTCATATTTCAGCTTAAGACCTTTCGGAAGATACAAATATTTATCGTCAATCCTGTAGCAGTCGTTTCTAATGATTATCCTCATCTCTCTCTTACCATTGTTTTTCCAATATCTGGGCATTGAAACCCTTGTTATGTGGTTTGGGAGCTTTCCTTCAGCCTCAAGCCTCTTTAGTGCTAGGAAGCTCCTCCAAGCCTCATTATTCTTGTTTATTATCTGCTGGGCGGTTGCTGAACCTATTAAAGGGGCATACCTCTCATAGAGGTCCTTGGGATACCATGAAAACTTCCTGTAGTGGATGTATGCTTGTCTCCGCTCGAAGTTTACCTCGTTCCATAGCCTGGCACAGTTATCCACTAACTCCAAGAGCTTAGGATTCTCCTCTATCGTGAAGGTGTTAGTTCTTTCCATTTCAGACACCTTTTTGGGCTTCGATGTATTTTTCAATGGTTTCTTTAGAGACAGCGCCTGTTGTTGAAACAAAATAGCTGTGCGTCCATAAAGATGGCAGCTTAAGCAGCTCTGGGAACTCCCTTCTAAGGATGTTTGAGCTTCTACCCTTAATTCTCCTCACAATCTTGTGGGCTGGTATTGTTGGATAGGCTGATACAAACAGGTGAACGTGATCTGGATTTATGGCAAGTTCAAGGACCTTAACCCCTAGTTCGTCTGCGATCTGATAAATTATCTGCTCAAGCCTCTCCTTAACCTTCCCCACCAAGACTGGCTTTCTTCTCTTTGGACACCAGACCAAGTGGTACTGGATTAGGAAGACCTTGTTCCTCGAACGTTGATAGGCATTCACATATCTACACAATCTGTCGCTATATTTAAGCCTATCGACAATTCATCCCACGGTTAAAACCGTAGGCTTTCTTGTCGATTTTATGTAAGTATATTATCAACCAAGGAGTATCTTTACTAACGTTGCTATTATCATTATAGGCAGGAATACCCTTACTATATAAAGCATGATGAAAGGTATCCTTATCCTTGAGTTCATATTAACCTGCTCCATTATCTTATACTTATCTATAAACCATGAGAATACTATTGCCATAAGTGTTGCTGATACTGCTAATGCTATTGTGCCAAATACCCAATCGAATGCATCAAGGAATGGTAATTCAGATATACTCAATCGAATCGGGCTGTAACTTAGTGCAGATGGTATGCCTAGTATAGATGCTATTACTGTAATTATAAGCACTGCCTTACCCTTGCTTACATTGAATGCATCCTCAAGTGCTGATACTGGTACCTGTAGCATTGATATGGATGATGTTATACCTGCTAGGAATAACAGTAAGAAGAACATCATGCCTATTATATAGGAGTACTCTAGGCTCTGTATTATCTTAGGTATCGCTATGAATACAAGTGCAGCCCCTTGTATCTTATCAAGGGGTAAGTTATTAGCTAATACCATGCTGAATACCATCAGCCCAGATAGGAATGCTACTGTTAAGACAGATAGTATTATTACTAATGATGTTGATAAAAGGGAATGCCTCTTACTATCCTGTAGATAACTGCCATAAGTTACAAGTACACCCATACCTATAGATAGGGAGAAGAACGCCTGCCCTAACGCTGCTGCCCATACATTAGGCTCAAGTATCCTATCATTATCTGGCTTTAAGTAAAAGTCTACAGCCTTGCCATCGTCCATGCTCAAGCCTATTAACGTTAAGGGTATCAGTAGAGCAAATAGGGTAAGCATAGCATACTTGTTAAACCTCTCTACACCCTTCCTTATCCCACTTCTTACAACTGTGTAGTTTATAGCAACTACAGCAGAGAATGCTAGTAAAGGGTACCATGTATCTATGAATGTGTTAAAGTCCATATATGAGCCTGTTATACTCATGCTAAGGTAAGAGAGTATCCAGCCTAGCACTACCATGTAGTAACTTAGTATTATAACTACTACTGATATCATGAATAATCCTAGATACTTGAATCTATGCCTTATCCTTGCTAGAGTAGATACTATAGAGGTCTTGTAATGCATACCTACAGCAAGTTCTAATACCATGAAGGCAAGTCCGAATGTGAATATAACTATTATATACACAAATAGGAATGTACCTCCTCCATTCATACTTGCCATGTAAGGGAAGCGCCATATGCTTCCTATACCTACTGCTGAGCCTATTGTAGTTAGTAAGAAGCCAAGATAAGAACCCCATGATTCCCTAACTCTAATAGACTCTGTAGGCATTTCTATTATTATTAATTACTCTATGATACCTAACTTTACAACCTCTAAACCTTTCTTCATCAATTCATCAGCAAGTTTATTCATCCCTAATGAGTCTCCTGCAAGATGACCAAGTATAACTAGATTGCCTCTAAGGTTACTAGCCTTTATTCTAGCAAGATCCTCAGGGCTTACATGCAGATATATTACAGTATCATAACCATTCTCAAAGTATGCCTTTGCTATGCTATATCCTCCATTTGTTCCAGCAGCAACCACAAGCATATATCTGTTAACCTTAGCATCTTCACTGCCATGAACCACTCTAACCCTTGTATATGCATGCTTAAACTCATCTATCTGCTCTACACTTAATGCTATATCCTTAACCTTATCTATCTTAGATGAGTTTAACCTTGCAAGTATCGCTTGCCTCATAAGCTCATCGCATGGCAGATGTATATTAATTAAGGGCATCTTAACCTTCTCAGCATATGCTACAACATGTGAGTATATGGATGTATGAGCCCTTAACTCAACCCTCTCCTTTAACTCCTTTAAGGCCTCCTCAGCAATACTCCTATCTATACCTGCATTAAGCATAAACTCTATATGCCTATCAAGTACCTTGTAGAAGTTTATGTATGCCTTACCTATAGGGTGATGTGCTATTATAGCATCACATCCTAACTCTCTAGCAAGGCTAATAGTTGCCTGCTCTACATCTATGCACATAAGCACTTTACTTATATCCTTGCCATGTACATGTATTGCACTATCCTCTGGTAATCTATCCATCTTTGCAAGATCCAATGCTATCTGCATTATCTCTTGCGTATCCATATCATTGCTTAATTATGATGTATTATAAACTTAAGTTCATGCTATAAAGTCTTGCAAGCATAAGTGCTAATGCGTAAGTCTCATACTTTAGCTCCTTTATGCTAATATGCTCATCTATAGCATGTGCATTCTCAAGTGAGCCAGCACCCCATACTATGCTCTCTATACCTTCCTTAACAAGGTACTCATTATCTGTTGATGCTGGGAAGCAAGAATAGCATGTATCTATGCCTAACTCCTTACATGCATCATATAACTGCTCAACTATATGTGAGTTCTTATCAATTAATACACTATCCCTCCTTGCCATTATATCTAATTTATAATCTAATCTTAGTGAGTTTAATAATTCCTCAACCTCCTTCCTAACATGCTCATGATTCTCCTTTATACCTAACCTTCTATCTATAACTAGTTCGCACTCATCTGGTATTACATTCTCCTTAATACCTCCTCTAAGCATAGTTACAGAGCATCTTGGTATACACTCTTCATATGCTCTTACCCTTAAAGAATCTGCATACTTGCTTAATGCATCTACTGCCCTTGCTGCATGCTCTATAGCATTGATACCATGCTCTGGTAATGAGGCATGTGTTGCCTTGCCTTTAACCTTAACTCTAAGCCATAGTGCTCCTTGCTGGGCATAACATATCTTTAATGCTGTAGGCTCCAATACCAAGCCATACTTAGCCTTTAATCCTAACCCTTTCATATATTCAAGTATTGCATACGTACCTCCCTCAGCCCTCTCTTCACCAACAGCAAACATAAGTGCAATACTCTTACTTGCTTCATGCTCTTGTAAGATATCTACTATATGCATCATAACTGCTAAACTAGACTTCATATCAACTGAACCTCTACCGTAAAGGTAACCATCCTTTATGGTTGCAGAGAATGGATCAGTATGCCATGCATTGTAATCTCCTTCTGGGACTGTATCTATATGCCCATTAAGCACTACTCTTACCCTATCTATACCATCCTTAGGATACATAACTACCTGAGGTCTATGCTCAAATGGCTTATGTAAGAGTACTACATTGTAAAGATGCTCATATCTCTCCTTAAGGTTTGAGTATATATACTCAGCACACCTCCTCTCTTCACCTGGAGGGTTCCTGCTAGGTATGCTTATAAGATCCCTAGCAGTATCAATTATCTTACCAAATGCATCATCTACCCTATCCTTTATGTTAGCAAGAGCCATTATTGAAATAATATTTATGATAGAAGTCCATATTTAAATTATGGAGAGGTTGTGGGCTCCATGGAGGATAGAGTATATAGAGAAGCAAGGCAGCAATGAGCAGGAATGTATATTCTGTAGGAAGCCTAATGAGCGTAACGATAGGAAGAACCTGATAATAATGAGGGGTAAGCATGTATTTGTAATACTTAATGCATATCCTTATACAAATGGGCATCTTATGGTTACACCTTACAGGCATGTCGCTACAGTTCTAGATATTAATGAGGAGGAGGGTATGGATATGCTTAAGTATCTAAAGATCTCTATAGCATTACTCAAGGATACTTTAAAACCAGAGGGCTTTAATATAGGCGCAAACATAGGCAAGGTTGCTGGAGCAGGTATAGCAGACCACTTTCACTTGCATATAGTGCCTAGATGGAGTGGGGATACAAACTTCATGCCTGTTCTAGTTGATACAAGGATAATACCAGAGTATTTAGAGCATACATACGAGAAGTTACTAGCCAAATTACCAGAGGATGAGAAGAGTAGACTCTTACTATAAACTATGTGTATTAAGAATGCTAGTAAGATGCTAAGCAATAGCTAATGTTATGTAAATATAATTTAGTCATACACCTATTGATTACTATTATGTTTCATAGCATACATACCCCTATACCTTTTATAGCCTTGTATATGCAAGTAAACATGGGTATGTATGTCATAGAGCATGAATAATAAGTAAAAGAGCAACATTGTTTAGTTCAACCATTACTATTCATCTCTTATAACATACATACCCTTCTATATCTACAACTGCATTTTTACTGTAGTAAATGTAGTTAGATATGATATAATTGGTACATATGCCTAGTATTTCAGAATTCGAATTCTGAAATAATTAATTTTAAATAAAGGCATTATATAGCATTACCATGCTTACATATATAGAGCCATTGTATAGACCTCCCTCCGAAGCAGACTCACTCATATTGCAGGTAACGATAGGATGCTCATACAATAGATGCTCCTTCTGCTCAATGTATAGAACCAAGGTTTATGAAGAGAGGCCATGGGATGAGATAAAGGCTGAGATAGATTATGCATCTAAAGCCTATCCAAACACTAGAAGGGTATTCCTTGCTGATGGTGATGCTCTTAATATAAAGAGCGATTATATGCTTAAGATACTTGATTATCTTTACAGATCCTTCCCTATGCTTGAGAGGGTATCATGCTATGCTATGCCTAAGAACCTATTGCAGAAGAGCAAGGAGGAGTTAAGAATGCTTAGTAGTGCTGGGTTAAAGTTACTTTATATAGGTATAGAGAGTGGATCTGATATAGTGCTTAGGAAGGTTACAAAGGGTGCAACATCTAAGGGCATAGTAGAAGGTTGCATCAAAGCAAAGGATGCTGGGATTAAGTTATCATGCATGCTTATACTAGGCTTAGGAGGGAAGAGGTATAGTAATGAGCATGCTATGGAGAGTGCAAGAGTAGCATCTCTGATAGTTCCAGATTACTTGGCAGCACTAACACTCATGCTAGATGATATGGTTAAAGAAGAGTTCTTAACAAAGTTTGGTGAGCCATTTGAAGGATTAAGCGATAACGAGGTCTTAGATGAGTTGAAGTTACTTATTAAACATATACAACCAAGTAATGATGGGAAGATAGTGTTTAGAGCAAACCATGCATCTAACCCATACCCAATAAAAGGGATACTCCCAGATGATAAGGATAGGCTGATCTCACTTATAGATGAGTTAAAGGAGAGACCTAACATGTTAAGACCACACTACCTGAGGAGGTTCTAGCATTATGCTATAAACTAAAGGCTAATTAAGTGTATTTAGAATAATGAATACATGAGTTTTACTGCAATGCTTGATGATCTATACAATGAATTAGAGAGGAATAGAGATAGGTTAATGAAGATTAAGAGGAATGTTATAAGGTTATTCAACGAACTTAATTCTATAAGCGAGGGTGTAGGCTTAAGATACGGAGTATTGCTTGTTGTAAGTCTATTCGATACTAATAAAGTCTTAGCATTTGATACCTATGGTAGAGAGAATGTTACAGTAGTTATAGATAAGTTCAGAAATAGGTTCCTTATACCAAAGGATGTTATTAAGGCTAAGGCAAGAGAGGTGTTTAAAGATAAGGCTATAGAGATTATGGATGCTTTAGCCTATGAGAACAATGAAGGGGTAAAGATATTCTTTAAGGATGGTAGGATAGATGTACTCCCTGGTTCCTTCCATGTATGGAGGGTAATAGATGATGATGTTAAGGTATTCTGTGATTGGCTTATGAAGGAATGCTATAAAGTTAATGATAATAAGAAATAAATAAACTAATAACAACTAACTAACTAATCTAATATTGAATACAAATTAAATTAAGGAGTATTAACTATTACTGCCTCACGTGAACCCTGTTCGTATCTAACTGTTACCTTTGAGCCTTCAGATACAGTGCAGTTCTTAACCTCCTTTGCTGATAATGCTGTATCCTTTGTATCAACTATACATGTATCACCTATCCTATGTGTTACAAGTACCTCTTCAGTTACTGTAGGCTTTACAACGCCTGTAGGGGATAACCCTATCCATATACCAAGTATGGCTGCTGCTAATGCTCCTATGAATAGAACCATTGTCCTATAATTAGCCTCTACCATTGATTATTATTGATACTTGCCATATAAAAATCAATCACATTAAATATCTTGAAGCATATTCCAGAATTCGAATTATGAAATAAATCTTTATAATGCTAATAGATGATCTAATGAACATGCAACTAAGGCTTAGGCACAAGGCTAGAGAGGAGCAGTTAAGGGAGATACAGTATTACCTTGACTCATTACCTATAGAGCATATAATAGCAGGGCTAAGGTTTGCTTATAATAGATACAATGCAGAGAGGCAAGGCTCACTGGTAGTTGGTAGGAGGAGCAAGGTTAAGCAAGAGGTTGCTATGCTAACTAAGGAGCAGGCAGCATGGAGGCTTGAGCACTGGAAGCAGATGGTTAAGGTGTATAGGGATAAGGGTTACAGTTATCCTACAATTCATAGGATAAAGCATGCCTTACTTGCCATAGTTAATGATGATAAAGGTAATAAATAAAATTATTAATTAATCATTATTATGATTATTATGATTATTAATTTTTATAAAATAAAATAAACTACTGTTGTTAGTATAGTAACTCAACCCTGTCCTTAGATGCGCTCTTACCATTGCTACTGCTAACCCTCTTCTCTTGCGTATACTCACTTGGTAACTTTATCTCAGGTAACTCCATCTCAAATGATCCTTGCTGTGGCAGATCAGGAAGCCTTGCTCTTATGCTATCCTCAACTACGCTTGTAGCCTCCTCAAGTATTGCTTGGGCATCACTACTTAATGCATTATTTGCTAGCAGTACTGAATTTGCATTGACTTGAGTTGTATCGATCATTATACTTGAGAATACATCATACATCTCTTGCATCTTACCATCGAACTCTGGCATTATCTTACTTACATCTTGCCTTATACCCTTAACTATGCTCATTGCTGGGCTTAATGTAACTACTATATCACCAAGGTCACTTATAGTGCTTAACCTTAACTGTATCTGCTCCAATGCAAGCTTTACATGGCTAATCATCCTGCTAACTTTTCTTACATGAGCAAGCTCGTTTGAGAGTATTGAGGCATACTGCATATCACGCTCTTGTAACGCTTGGGTAACCTTAGCAAATAATGCTCTATCCTTCTCATACAACTTCTTCTGTATGGTATCTAACCTTGCTATCTGTAACTGCATAAGCCTCCTAGCCTCATCCAACTTTGGCTTTATAGATACACTATTCCTTGAACTACCATCGTTATAATTACTAATAGCATTATTACCATCACCATTATCCTTACTAAACCCTTTAATCCATCTGAATGGCACGTTAAGAGTACACATGAACGTTTTTTAATTATGGTGTTAATAGTAATTAATCATATTAGAGCAAGATCTTTGCCAACATGTCTAAATACCTCTAAAGCATGCCCTATATCCTCTCTAGTATGAAGTGCAGTTAATGTTACCCTTATCCTTGCCTTACCCTTTGCTACAGTAGGATACCTTATAGCCTGAGCAAAGACACCATGCTCTAAGAGAGAGTCTGCAAACTCTAATGCCTTCTTCTCATCTCCTACAACGATAGGGATTATATGGGTATTGCTTTGTGCATTAAAGCCCATGCTAAGCAATCCATCTCTGAAGAGTTTAACGTTTGCAGATAACCTCTTCTGCATTGTACCTTGCTTTACTATACTTAATGCCTTAAGTGCAGCAGCAGCAAATATAGATGGCAGGGCTGATGTATATATGAATGATCTTGCCTTATTAATAAGGTAATCTATAATGCATTCATTGCTTGCAATATAACCCCCAAAGCACCCTAACCCCTTGCTTAAACTACTTACTATAATATCAACTCTATCCTCAACATTAAGATACTCTGCTATACCTCTGTAATTGCTGCCATAGATGAAATCACCATGGGCATCATCAACTACAAGCATTGCATCATACTCTTTACTTAATGAGCTTATCTCATCAAGAATAGCAATATCACCATCCATACTGAACACTCCTTCTGTTACTATTATCTTACTCTTGCTCTCATGCTTATCCTCATTAAGCATATGCTTAAGTTCATCAATATTATTATGCTTGAATACCTTTACCCTTGCCTTACCTAATCTACATGCATCTATTATACTTGCATGGTTAAGCTCATCACTATACACTATAGTATTCTCATCGAAGAGTGATGCTAATGCAAGGTTTGCCATGTACCCATTAGCATAAAGTAATGCTTTATCCTTGCTCTTATGCAATGCTAGTTCATGCTCTAACTCATTAAGCATTGGATCGTTACCTGCTATAAGCCTTGAACTGCATTGGGATATGCTAAATGTATTACTCAAGTAAGTAAGCATGGAATCTTTAACCTCTTTACTGCATGATAAACCTAGATAATCGTTAGAGCATAATAATATAACCTCCTTACCATCAACTATAGCCTTGCTAGAGTCTATAACCTTAACATCTCTAAGCCTTCTGTACAGATTATCTGCCTTTAATGCTCTTAGTATGTATGTATAATACTCATTCATAACAGTAAGATACAAATGATAAATTATCTTATCATACCTGTAATCCAATGCTCCTTATCATTGCTATATCCTCATCTGCAGTATTGCCTCCAACAGTTAAGTAGCCATTGGTTATTATCCCATTTGCACCAGCAAGTAAAGCCCTGCCTTGATGCTCTCTTAGATGTAACTCCCTCCCTCCAGCCAATTTTATTATGCATCTAGGCATTATGAACCTGAATACTGCTATAGTCTTTAGTATCTCTATAGGCTCTAAAGCACTTATACTCTTTTTATGCAATGGTGTACCCTCTCTAGCAATAAGTATATTCAATGGGAACTCCTCTGGCTCTAATATGCTAGCCTCAAATGCAAGCTCTAACCTTTGCTTAATGCTCTCACCCATTCCTATTATGCCTCCAGAGCATAGATCTAATCCATGCTCCTTTACTATCTTAGCTGTTCTAAACCTATCATACCATGTATGAGTAGTGCATATGTTAGCAAAGAAGGAACTGCTAGCCTCTAGATTATGGTTGTACCTCTTTACCCCTAGAGCCTTAAGCCTCTCTGCCCTTTGCTCATTAAGGAAGCCCAAGGAGCAGTTAACATCTATACCAACCTTATCATGTATTGCCTTTATAGTATCACATATATGCTCAAACTCCTCCTCTCTAGGCTCCCTCCATGCACATACTATACAGAAGCTCTTTGCACCAGAGCACTTTGCCTTCTCTGCCCTATCAACTATTGTATCCTTGCTAAGCAAGGGATACTTGCTTATATTAGTCTTGTACCATGCTGATTGTGCACAGAAGGCACAGTTCTCTGAGCAGTTACCAGATTTAGCATTTATTAAAGACTCTACATCTACCCTATCACCATTGAACTCTTTACGTATTGTATTTGCTGCATCAAGTAGCAAGGGTATATGCTCTTGCTCTAACTGCATCAACTGCATTGCTTCACCCATGCTTATCCTCTTACCTGATAATACCTTGCTCATGCATGAATCTATTAACTCTTTACCAAGCATACATGGATGGATGGTAAACCACTAAATAAAATTTTGGTTAACATTTGTTTGTTAAATTATATTTGACCAAGGGTAAAGATCATTTGATATATCAAAGAATTAATATATAACTATCGTAGTACATTTATCGAATTAGGATATTTTAATAGAATTTTTACCAATTTGATATCTGTACCATAAAATATTTTTAATTTACTTCTCTATACTCTTTAGAGCGGGTATGAGAAGGAATGGAATAAGGGTAAAGATAGCAGCAATAACATCAATACTGTTAGCATCCATGGTAGCATCAGTTATTACACTAGGGGGCAACTATGCATATGCACTTAACTATAGACCAGTTGAGTTTATAAAGACAGTAGATGGTACAACACTTATCTTCACCTATGGTATAACGATAGATAACGAGGGTAGGGTTATAGTTACAGATACTGCAGCACAGAAGGTATATGTACTCAAGAACGATGATGGATCATGGAGGCTACTAGGCTCATTCGATAGAAGGTCTGCTGTAGATCTAGGCATAGATAGCAATGGTAACCTTGTGGTATTAACACATGTACATCCAGATGGCGCAATATACGTGTATGAACTTACCTATGATGGATCTGGAAACCTTGTAAGTGCAGATATAGTAAAGCAACTACATAGCATTGCACCCGATGGTTCCACAAGGTTCAGGCATCCCCATGGTCTTGCTGTACATACAGTAGATGGAAATGACTACATACTAATAGGAGATAACCAGAGTAGAAGAGTGCAGGTATATGACTCTAACCTTAACCTACTATTCTCATTCAATAATGCAGAGGTATATGATAGCAGTAATAATAAGGTAGGGGATGTTGTTAATGGTAGCGCTCTTAACAGTAGCATACATGATGTTAAGGTAGGCAAGGACAATACTATAATGGTAGCATATAAAGCAGGTATCATAGGCATATACAAGATAGATTACGTTAACAAGGGAGTTGAGAGAGTGCTTAACATTGGAGAGCATGGTACAGCATTAGGATACTTCAACGAGCCTAGAGGAGTAGCATACGATGCATCAAATGATTACCTTATAGTTAGTGATAACCTTAACCATAGGATACAGGTATTTAACTACTCCTCACTCCATGATGGTGTAAATGAACCATTATTCTACTTCGGCTCTGGTGTAGCAGGGGATGGTGAGAGGCAGTTGAATACACCAAGGAAGATACTCTTGCATGATAACAGGTTGTATGTTGCTGATGGTAGCAATGGAAGGATAGTCATACTTGAGTTAGATGATATGATACCTAATGATACAGATAAGCCTAGCATAGAGCCATTGGAGCCTAGTGAGTGGTATAAATACTCAGACCATAGAGAGTTGTTCCAGTTATCAGCAAGGCTAGCATACACAAAGATGATAGAGCAGGGCATGGATGAGGATGTAGCAGTAAGAACAGCATTAGAGATACCAGCAAAGGCACTAGAGTATGTGCTTGTATACATAAGAACACTACCTGAGAATGCTAGGCTTAACATACCATGGGCAAGCCATCTTAAAGGTGATGCTCTAGTAGTAAGAGATAAGCCTATAATCTTTGGTACACCAGTGGATAGGCAAGTAGTTTACAATGCAGGATGCACAATAGGCAAGCCTGGATCTACAGGTATAAGCGATCCTAGGGAGTACCATGCACCACCAGTACAGGTAGGTGATGCACTATACTGCTCAACCATGGCTATAGTAAGATCAGGGCTTGAGGTTGGTATAGGTGCAAATAGTGTAAGTGCATACTTCATAGACCCTGATGGTATTGAGAGGGATGTATACTATGTAGATAGTGCTGGATTCCATAAAGGTATAAGGAAGATGAGTATAAATGGTAATAGTCCATTCTTCTACCTACCATTTGCAATAGATATAGATAAGGAGGGTCAATGGAAGCTGGTAAACACATACAGCATCTCAGGCAGAGAGGTTGCAAGGATAGAGTTACCATTCCATGTTGGTAATACATACTCATTCAACAGCAGAGCAGAGTTGCTTGATGCAATAAGGGCTGCACTATCTAATTCAGGATTAACTGATGAGGAAGTAAATACTATAATTAAGAATATAAGCCCAGATATGATATCAATGCTACCAGAGTCTGGTGTTATACAGCTGCAGTTCAAGAAAGGCAGTGCATACGCACTAGGGCTTGTTATGCCACATGATCCTCCATTGAACCTTAATGAGAATATACAGGTTATAGTATTGTATGCAAGCCTAGGCTCCCCAATAACCATAAATGACTTACATGTATATGCTATAAAACCATCAAACATCATTATGCCTATACAAAGTTGGAATTGGTACCCTGGAACCATACCTCCATTCTTCTTCTGGATAAGCCCAGCAGTAACAGTAGATGAGGCTGGTACATGGCAGATAGTATCTGATTTTACAACTAACGATGGCAATACATCTACAGTAGTGCTATCATTGGATGCAACATTTAGTGTAGTACCAGAGAGCATAATAGGAGTGTTAGGCGTTGCACTAGGATCATTTGCAGTACTAGCATATAGGCTAAGAAGGATTAAGAAGTGATGTAGATACCAACAATAAACCAATTCACCTTTTCTTTAGATAGATATATAACATTATTAGAGCAAATTTATACCATGCATTACGCTGCTACTACTACTAATATACTCTTATCAATGGTTATTACTACTGTAATAATGGTAGCAGGCATAGATGGTGCATATGCTACCCATACATCAATCCCAGTCATAGAACCTTTATCTTTCTATCTAGTTAATGAGAATCATCAACTGAATGGAAAAATCCTATACAATGGGCAGCCCACATCTAATGTACTTGTAGAGGTTACAATATCAGCACCAGATGGCAGTACCATAAAAGAGTATGTACGGAGTAGTGATGATGGCTCCTTCAGTGTAATATTCAAACCTAGATCATCGGGCTACCATACACTGATTGTAACAAGTTATTGCAGAGATGTGCATAGGAATATATGCACCTATCAGAGCACTACAATGCAGCTGCTTGTACTTGAAGAGATAACTAAGGATATCTGTATCATGGATGAGTGTGTAGCAAGATTATCTGCTAAAGTAGCAGGTTTAAGGATAGAAGATGCTGAACTCAAACCAGATGATAAGGTTCTAAGGTTAAGACTCTATGTAGAGGACGATGGATACATGCTACTAGAGTTACCAAGGAGTATAATAGATGCAGAGCAAGGATTGATAGTACAAGTAGATCACTCTAGGGTTGATTATAAGGAGTATGCAGATGAGAACCTTAGAATAATAGAGGCAAGGTTCCATGATACACCTGCTGGCACTATTATCTATATGGATATAATAGGCACATACGCTATACCAGAGTTCAGTTCCTCTTACATAGTACTGATCTCTATGTTAATGGTACCATTACTAACAATCATATACAGGATGAAAAGCCATAGTAATTCTTGCCTTAAAAGTCTATCCTAGAATAACCAATGAAAAGTTGAGAATTATTTATTTATTTATACTGAATCTACCTTAATCAATGCCTCTGCTAATTCATGCACCTTTGCCTTCCAATCTTTAGCCTTTATAACACCACTAGCAACTAGGATACCTTTGGAGCCTAGCCTTAATGCAGCTTTAACATCACTAGCATCAACTATACCTGCACCACATATGATCTTGCTACTACTACTGCTACTGTTTAGTGCTTCAACAGCCTTAACTATAACCTCTGGCTTGCTCTTGCTTACAGCATTACCAGTGCCTATAAGCTCTGGTGGCTCTATAGCAATGTAATCTGGATTTAGCAGTGCTAATCTTTTAACCTCATCTGGTGTATTTGCACATACTATTGAGAGCATATTTAAACGCTTTAGTCTATTCAGTATACCCTTTATTGTATTGAGATCAAGCCTATGCTCGCTATGATTAACTAAGGAGCCTCTTATGTTGAACGACTTTAGCATCTCTGCAGTTACATAGCCAGTTGTGCTACCCTCATTAGCATCATCAACATGCTGTGCAATAACTGTAATCTTATCAACGCATGATGATATTAATGCTAATGCTGGTGTAGGAGGGGCTATTGCTATGCTATCCTCTAGGCATAACTCTCTAGCAACCTCTTCCACTTGCCTAGCAAGAGCTAGGCATCTCTCTCCTTGAATCTCAGCATAGTTCTTAAAGTTAATTATCAGGATTGGCTCTTGCAATCTGCTCCTCTTCCTTTGTTACTCCCTTTACCTTCTCTTTAAACTTACTACTTAACTTCTTCATCCTTGCTTCATAGCCCTTGTTGTACTCCAACTCCTCTGGCACTAGTGTTGCTGGATGTATAAATCCTTGAGCCCTAATTGCTAATGCTCTCTCAACAGCAATATTCCTTATATAATCCCAGTCTGGAGTGCTAAATCCATCAAAAGGCTCTGTTAATATGCCATTATGCATGCTAAATATGGCTGCACTAACTATAGGTATGCTATAGTTAACACTTGCTGGTGTATTCAACTTAACTGGCATGAGAGGGAGGTGATGGCTACCCCTTGTATTACCTGCTACAAAATGAGGGTTGCTGAATGCACTACACACCTCTTCAGTTGCAGCAAATGACTTCTGGGTTCTAACTATTGCTATAGGATCATCCTTGCCTACATATGTTCCTGCTATGTTATGCAATCTATCAGTACTAGCACTAACTATAGGTTCTCCTTTCTTACTCCATATGCTCTCAACTACATACCTAGCAGGGTACATCAATGCTGCCTCTAACTCTGGCTTATCATTCCATAACTCTAACTCAGCAACCTTGCCTGTCATAACATCCATAACATTGAATATTACCCCTTCAGCAAGATCTGGGTTTATTATTATGCCAGTATTGCTTAGGCTATCAACAAATATCTTATATAATGGTAGATTGAATGCCCCAGGCTCAGTCTTATCTGCAGCAAAGAGCACGAATGCCTCGTTTGGTCTCTCCTCAAACTCCATCTCTGCTACCCCTGGACCCATGCCTTTAACATTACCAGAGAAGGCATCCTTGAGCAGATCCTGACCAGCGCCATACAAGCCTTGGGATCTTGCTACCTCTGTACCCTCCTTGAAGGCATCCCATGCAAGTTTATGTATCTTTTCATTGTTAACCCCATTGGTATGACTCATAAGTATATGGATATCATCACCAGTATAACCTATGTAACAGTCTATGAACAGCTTACCTTTCTCAGCAAGAACTATCTCTTCTACCTTCTTGAGTAATGCATTGCTAGGCTTTGTATGCCCTCCTATTGCGCCTATATCAGCCTTTATGGCAGTTAGTGTAACCTTCATAGCATATGCTTACATATGCTTACTAAAATGTTTTGCTAACTTAGTCTTACATTAAGCCTTCTTGCCCTCTTCATTATGTACAGATTGTAGTACTTACCCTCCCTTGAGTCTCTATAATCCCACTCATCCTTGCTTAACTTAAGCTCCCTGAACATGCTCTTAACATCTAAAGGCAATGCATCATACACCCACTTACCTATAACTACCCTCCATGCCTTTGCAAGTTCAACTATCTTTGCTGTTATGCTCATGGTATAGCCTAATAGATCTAGGCTAGAGCCTATCCTAACTATCTTGTTCTCACCAACATCTATGCCTATCTTTATCCTTAGCATAGGGTAACCATTCTCTCTTAATACTGGGTTTATAGCATACCTTGTTATAGTTAGCATAGATCTTGCACAGTTAACTGCTCTTATGCATTGTATACTTGCATTATCAGCAGTATGAGGAGAAGGAGGGAAGAATGCTATAACACAGTCACCAGCATACTTTAATACATAACCATTGTACGCTGCTATAAGGTAAGACATCTCCTGCACGAATACCTTTATTAGCAGTGCAAGCTTATCTGCTGATAACCTCATGCTCATACTCGTAGAACCTGCTATATCTACATACAATACTACAACATCAATATTTGAGTTAATATGCCTCTCTAGATAATGCTCAGATCTAGAAGCAACTGCTATTAGCATGTTATCATTGCTATAATTATGGCTTGATTTATGCATCAATGCCTTCCTTACTCTAATCTGGCTCTCAACTATGCTTGAGTAGATATCACTAGTAAACTCTACCCCTTTTATAGGCTGCCTTATTATCTCATCAAACATAAGCTTTAGAGTATCCTCATCTATGAATATTCTTGCAAGTTTATCAAAGTAACCATGTCTGCCATTAACTATCTTATGCTCATATCTATCAGGATCTAATTTAACTACAAACTCCATACTCTCATCTTCCTTGGTAGAATCATTAGTTCTTATTACTCTAACCTCTAATCTATTATTATTATTGTTATTATTGTTACCATCTACTCCTTTGCTCTTCTTAATACCATTTTTATTTTTCATACAATTTAAAATTGACTAATAAAATTACTATACTGCTTTTACTCTCTTTGCTATATTTGGTCTAACCTTTCTGAATATCCTAAAACCACATATACACTTGAGTTCTGGTAGTATCTTTAACTCTTCCATAGTTGTTCTTGTACCACATCTTATACACTCATATACAACCATACCTTGCTGGTTTGACTCCTCCATGACTGAGTATCCCTCTTGGACCAATTTAAATTTAATTCTATGGTTAATATATTTATTTAAATCAATACAACCAAAGAACCTCAGAAATTTATAAGATAATAACCGATTAAAAATAAAGAAAGAGTTAATCTAGGCTAATATTTTATGATTACATCATTATTATTGTAGTATTACCTCAATAACAACCTCATCGGGTATCTTAAGCCTCATCAACTGCTTCATAGCTCTATCATCTGCTGCAATATCTATTATGCGTCTATGTATCCTCATCTCCCATTTATCAAATGTATGTGAACCTTGCCCACTAGGAGCCTTCCTTGTTACTACATGAAGCCTCTTGGTTGGCAATGGTATAGGTCCTCTAACCCTTACACCAGTCTTATCCCCTATCATCTTTATCTCTTTACACATCTGCTCCAACTTCTCTAGATCAGTGCTAGCAAGCCTTATCCTAGCCTGCTGTGCCATATGTATCACACTTAAGCCTTTGCAGCAACCTTCTCAAGTGTATACTTCTCTGTTATCTCCTCAACTATACCTGCTGCTATTGTAGTACCCATATCTCTTAGTGCAAATCTACCTAACTCTGGGAACTCCTTGAATGACTCTATGCATAATGGTCTAGTTGGTCTTATCTTTACTATAGCAGAGTCACCACTCTTAAGGAACTTAGGGTTCTGCTCTACAACGTTACCTGTTCTAGGATCTATCTTTGAGATGAACTCTACTAAGGTAGCAGCAACCTGTGCAGTATGGGCATGAAGGACTGGTGTATACCCTGGAGCAATTGCGGTTGGATGGTATATTACTATTATCCTAGCCTTGAACTCCCTTGCTACAGTTGGAGGATTATCTACTGGTCCTACAACATCCCCTCTCTTTATCTGCTTCTTATCTACACCCCTAAGGTTAAACCCAATGTTATCTCCTGCAACTGCTTCCTGCAGTGGTGTATGATGAGTCTCTATGCTCCTAACCTCACCTACAACGCCTTCAGGCATAACTATAACCTTGTCACCAACCTTCATCCTACCAGTCTCTATCCTTCCTACTGGTACAGTACCAACACCTGTTATGGAGTACACATCCTGTATAGGTAACCTTAATGGCTTGTTTATTGGCTTCTCTGGCTCAACAAACTCATCAAATGCTTGATACAGTGTTGGACCATCGTACCAAGGCATCTTATCGGACTTCTTTACAACGTTATCACCAGTCCAGCCAGAGGTAGGTATAAACCTGATCTTCTGTACATTGTAGCCTATGCTCTTCAATAGATTTGTTACCATTGCTTTAACCTCCTCATAGCGTTCCTTACTGTAGTTTACTGAAGGATCATCCATCTTGTTTATTGCTACCATCAACTGGTTTACTCCAAGTGTCCTTAGCAAGAATGCATGTTCTCTTGCCTGCCCTCCAGGCTCAACTGCAACCTCTGTCTCACCCTTCTTTGCTGATACAACTAACACAGCGCAATCTGCCTCTGATGCTCCAGTTATCATGTTCTTAACGAAGTCCCTATGCCCAGGGGCATCTATCAGTGTGAAGAAGTACTTGTTAGTCTCGAACTTCTGGAATGCTAGATCTATAGTTATACCTCTCTCCCTCTCATCCTTAAGTCTATCGAGTACCCATGCAAACTTGAATGTATCTCCCTTACCAGTCTTCTCTGACTCCTTTGCATACTCCTCTATAGTTCTCTGATCTATAAGGCCTAGATCGTATAGAAGCCTGCCTACTAGTGTTGATTTCCCATGATCAACATGTCCTGTAACTATCAGATTCAGATGTGGTTTCTTACTACTCATGCATTATTAACATGCATAAGGGCTTTATTTATATTTCTATTACAATTAAAGCACAAGAAAGCCTATGGGTTTAACCGTAGGATGAATTATTGAGGCTATTATTAATTCTTATTATGGTTTTACTGTTATTCCTTTGTTTTGTGCATCTTAGTCTCTAGCCTGTTATCTAATACCACTTCTCCTAATACCCCTTTTCTGAACCTTAAGGTTATGATCATCCTCTTACTCCAAATATTGCCTCTATCATTCTTCTAGCGCCTTCATCCTGCATCTTAGTCTTTCCCATCCTTTCCATACCTACCTCTAAGCATCTTTTCCCTCTCCTACTTAACCTGCAGAGAGACTATTCTCCTTGACGAGCTGAACTATATCTTTAAAACTATCAATCAAGAGTTATGGGCAAGACGGTATGCTCTCTAAAAGCCATCTCTCCTACTATGCTTTACTGGTATAAGCACACACTCTAACTACAGCATATAAATAACCTTATGTATAAGAGGAATTAAACAGCAATCTCCTTCGTAGGATAAGGTTTATATAGTTTGCTGCATAAGTGCTTATTATGTCTGTTGCATCAACTAATATAATGGCAATAGTGATTCAGTCATCACAGTTTAATAAATTCTACAAGCCTACGAATCTATCAATTACAAATTTAAGTCTTGATCATAATGTAGAGAAGTTTCTATGCGAAAATATTGATGTTGCATTAATTATACCTGACTTAATCTCTATTACACAAGAAACTATTAAACGTCGCATAGTCCCAACTCTAAAGATTATAGAGGATGAAGAGTCTACTGATATTAAATGTCTAGCAATAATATTTAATATTAAGGATGAATCATACGAAAATATACTCAAGATATGGGATGAAGTAGTAAAGAATGTTTATAATAGACTAAATATTCAAACTTCAAAGAAGGTCTCAATTATACTTGAGGGTGGATGATTTGGTGTTTGACCCATTGGACTTCTTAAAACTAGCTGAAGAACTTTCAAGTAAAACAGATGAAGCTTCATGGCGAACAAGTATAAGTAGAGCATATTATTCAATGTTTTTGCTTGCTAGAGAAGAAGTGAAGAAAAGAGTCTCTAACAATCTAGATCTTAAAAGAGCTGGTTCACATCAAGTGATAATTAACACTCTAAAAGAATTAAAATTTTATAATATTGCTGATAAATTAAATGGGTTAAGACTTATGAGAGTGAATGCTGATTATTGCTTAGACATTAATATAAATCATGATTCTGTTAATAAAGCATTACAATTAGCTAAAAACATATATGAACTCATACAATTGCATATGAAAAGTGATACTGTATGACTATACCATTACCCCCAGTTATTAATTATATGGACTTCGAGGTGCTTAATGAACCATGGAATAAATATAAGTTATCTGATGGCAGTGTTCTTTATATGCGTACTATTGCAATAAATATAATTAAAACTGGTCAATATGATCAATTTGGAAAACCCATATATTTTGTTTCAACAACTTATATATATCATGTTAGAGCGCCTAAAGAATTACGAGGTAATCCAACTATACCACAACCTATGCCAGAGGTGTTAGCAGATTCAATAGCAGAAGATGTTAACGCTACACCAGAGAAAGAAGATTGGAACCGTTATAAACTAGAAGACGGAACAACTATTATGCTAAAAGCTATCTTAACAAGAATACAAAGAACAACTAAATATGATCAGTTTGGAGAGCCCATTTACATTATATATACTCAGAACATAATAAAAGATGATGTACCTAAGAACTTATGGAAGAGACCATTGTAACGTTTATTTAAGGAGATGGTCTTCAGATTAAGGTAAAAATTTTGATTCATTATTACTATCATATGATAAGTTTCGTTATTATTTTAAATAGCTCTTTACTAATATTATTACGTAATACAGCAAGAATCTTCACATTAAAAAGTTACATGTCAGATGCTTTGATTGATTATAGCCTTAGATACATCATGTATAAGTGCTCTTAGAAATCCCTCGTACTCCTCATCATCAAATACAACTGTATCAGTAAGCCCTTCCTTAGTAGCATTTATAGCAGCCTTTAAATGGTAGCATGGATCGTCTCTTGCTATAGATCTAAAGTAATAGCCTTTGCATGTACAGTATTTAAGATCTATATCAACCCAGTACTCATGCATTCTGCCTACTACAGTAAGTATCCTTCTCTTGCTTGGTAGAAATATATGTAGTTTAATTGCTCTCTTATCTATAAGCCTTGTAACTCTTTCATCTCCCATTATAATATCTTATCATTTCTAATTTTAAAGTGTTTGAGGATTCTGCTTATGGATTAAATAGTTAAATTCTCTTTTGAGTATATCTCCTTACTGAAGGAAACTTCATACTAAGAAATGAATAAGTATCCAATATTTAACAGAGCCCCATATCACAATAAACCTTTATATACGTACATACGTATAAAGTATGATGGTTAAGAAGAAGCTCACTTTAAGTATAAGAGAAGATCTGCTGAACGAGATTAAGATGTTTGCCCTCATAGAGGGGAGGAGCTTGAGCGATATTGTAGAAGAGTACTTTGAGTACTTGATCTTCAGTAGATGGGCTAATACACTAGGGAAGGAACTTGGTCTCTCAGGATATATGGAACCTATAACTGAGCAAGAGATACCAAAGAATAGAATTAAAGGATTAGATGCTGCCAGTGTAGTAAGGGAGTTAAGAGAGGAAAGGATACAAGATGTGAGTTGAGCAAGAGTGAAGAGATATACTACATGGATACTAGTGCTTTAGTAAAGAGGTATATAGATGAGCATGGTAGTGAGATTGTTGATAATATATACAAGGATGCGTATCAAGGTATTAAGAGATTATCATTCTCTTACTGGAATATTGCAGAGGCTGTTGTAGTATTTGACAAATATGCTAAGAGGTTAGGAGTAGATGCTAAGGAGATAGTAAGGTATATGTTAAGAGAGTCCATAACCCTTTCAAGACTAAATAGATTAATAACTGTTAGTGTAAATCCATCAGTTCTTCTAGCATCAATAGAGCTGGTGCTGAAATACCATATTTATGTAGCTGATGCACTCCAAATAGCCTCAGCCAAAAGATTCAATAACCCAATAATGGTCACTGGGGATAAGAAGATCGCTAACATTGCAGAGATAGAAGGCTTGAAGGTGCTATATCTTGAACCTAGATCTTCCTAAGGTTTATATAAAATACAAATGAGGTTATAAAATAAATAATTATAGTCAATCTATTAACTCACTGTACGAATGAATCTCTTTACCCAGTAGTTAGTATATCTGTTCTTCCTTTCTTTGAACAGTTCTAATGCTTTCTCTTTACTCTTCTCTACCATGATATTGAAATCAAGCAGTATAATAGCAAGCTCTCTTAATTAAGATCCTTCCATCCAATTATTGGATTAAGATCTGGAGAGTATGGAGGTAGATAGATATATGAATCTTATATTCAACTCTTCTTCTGTCTTCTTTACTACTATTAATGCTTTATTATGTATCCTTGCATTATCTAGAACTATGCATATATCTTTACAAGGATTCTCTCTTCTTCCTTATAAGCTCAAGGAACATCAGCATATTATTAGCTTTTGCTCTATCAGATACCATTGCTACATCATCATTACCATTTATAGCCATGAATCCAAATATTGTCTTTGATCTAGATCTACTTTCAATATACCTTACATGCTTGGTATTTATATTTACTCTAACCTTGTTTGGGTTCAAGTATAATGAACTCTCATCTATGAACCCTATTATAGGATCTTTACTGCTATTACTGCTATTATTCACTGCTTCATAGAATCTTTTTTTAAATCTTTTCAGCATCATCAGGTCTTTTTGCATTAATTATATATGGCTTACCATACTTTACCTTCTTCCTCTTCCTAAGTAAGTATATGCCATACACTCTTGTATGAGTAATTAACACCTCTACTATCCTTAACATAAACTACTACATCCTTTATAGTCATGTTCTTATCCTCTATCTCCTTAACTACCTTATCCCACTCAGTAAAGCCTCTTCTTTGGTCCTCCAGTGAACCTTGGTATAAGACCTTCATAGTCTCTTTCATTTCATCTCTTTAACCATATCTCTATGCTTGTTCTAACCTCTTTATTATACTTGGTAGTTCAGACAACTTCTTCCCTTCATATAGCAATATAATAGCAAGCAATCTCTCCTTAACCCTTGCATCCTTCTCCTCTTCCCTATACATCCTTTCAAGCTCATACTCTTTGCTTAGATGCCTTATTAGAGTAAGCTTTCTACCCATACATGTATATAATCTTAAATATGAATAGAAAGGTATCTATCAAAAGTTTTGTTTAGTTAGTTAATAGATTAACTATAATAATAAGATATACAAGATAATCTTTGAGCCTTTTAACTATAGTAATAATAGGAAGGTAACACATTTATCATTATCTATACCAGATAAGATTAGAGATTCTACTAAGGATATAATGCTAGTAGCAAAACTTACAGATAACAATGGAGAGCCTCTGTTTTACAAACCAGTTAACTTTGTGGTTAATGGGCATGTTATAGCAACTGTTAGAACAGATGATAAAGGTGATGCTAAAGTAAAGATAGATCCAGAGATGCTACATGATATAAATGTAATCAGAGCTATATTCTTAGGTGATGGAGAGTATCAGAACTCCTATTATACGAAGACTGTAATTAATACAAGTAAATATTCAAATGTAGCAACATTTGAATCTCTTATAGATAAGGATAAGATAGCAAAGGTATCCATAGTCAATGTTAATAGTGATTCAATAGAATATGGAAAGGAGATTACATTTATTGTAACATTAATAGATGGCAAAGGTAACATATTAGATGAAGACTACACATTTATAATAAGGAAAGAGGATGGCAATATATTATTCTTGGATAAAGGCAATATGGGATCAAATATTCATAGATACTCATTCAAGCAGGATGATATTGGTAAGGTTAGTATTGTTATAAAGGATAGAAATAGAAATGAAGCAAAGACAACGTTTAATGTAATACCAGAATTCTCAATACAATTAGCATATATAGTATTTGCTATTGGGTTATCTATCGTATTTACAATTAGAAAGTATAGATTATTAACTCCAAGATTCCTATAAATCAATCAACAAACAGTAATAAAAATTATAAGTAATAGAATAATTACTACTAATAATATATGCAATTAACTAACATAATATTTGTTTCTATCTAACGATCTAGCTCTTCTTATTATACTATACATTGTAGTGATTAGATTAATACCATACACAAGTAAGACCAGGAGCAGAAAGATATCAAGCATATCAATTACGGCAAATATAAGTAGGGTTATAGAATAGGCACCAGAGTAATGGAATATATTCTCTATAATGAAGGTATCCTTTCTAGGAGTAGATACCAACCCTTCAATACGTTTAATAATTATTTGCCAATTGTTCTTAATTGCCCAAGCTGAAAGAGTAGCTAATGCACTTATAAAGCCTATATATATGAATATACTACTATTAATAATATTATCTATAGAGATTATGCTAAATAATAACTCTTTCGTTATTAAAAGAGTGATAAGGTCATCTCTCTTGGATAAGCCTATCCCAAGCATGAACATGGATAATACTAACGTTATCTCTCCAGCCCATGTATCTAACGTATTCCCTAGTATAGATTTACCCTTCACCCTTGCTATATTACCATCAACACAATCAAGTATTATTGCTAACTCTATGAGTACTGCTCCTAGTATGAACGTTTTGTAGTCGCCTATAGCCAATAGTAGAGATCCTATTATACCAGTTAACATGAATAGTAATGTAACTTTATTTGCTGATACATTAAGGTAAAGGAATGGAATGGTTAGATAGAATGATATAGGTCTTCTGACATAATAAGTCCATACCCATCCCTTCTCATGAGCCTTTGATTCTAGATACTTCCTCCTTAACTCATTAATATCTATCATAATAACTCCCTTTCTATTGCTTCTGCCACAATATAAGCATCCTTAAGATCCTTATGTGTATCAATCTCAATGCACTGTAAACCCCTAGTACTGCACTTGTAAAATAAATCATGCTCATGAGCAACTAGCCTAATAGCATCCTCATAGTATAGATTGTATCTACCTTGATTGAATAGATGTGTTATACTCTTTATTATTGTATTAGCATCTTTGCTTGTTAGTTTCATAACACCAATATACTCTCCATCAGCCTCCTTTATAGGGATACCTTTACTTATGTCCTTTATTATACCTGATTCATTAACCTTAACCTTCATCTCCTCTTCACCTAACATCTTATGATCATCTACTGCTAATGCAGATACATCATATGATAATAGATACTCAAGTATCTTTGGATGGAATAACACATCACTATTAAGAAGTATAAAATCAGTATCCATGTACTCTCTAGCTATATAGAATGAGTATATATTGCCGAGATGAAGTTTATCATTTCTTATGAATCTAAACCTAATTGTATTGTTATTGTAATTTCTATATACATGCTCTTCTAGCGTATCAGCAGCATGTCCAGTAACTATTATTATATCATCTATATTGAATCTATGTAGAATTGATATAGCAATATCGAGTATTGTTGCTCTCCCAACTTTTAGTAATGTCTTTGGTATATTGTTAGTTAATGGTCTAAGTCTAGTGCTAGAACCAGCTGCAAGTATTATTGCTCTATTAATCAACTGTTATCACCTTTAATAGCAAGTATATGGTATCTATTTATACTATCATTTATATGATCGATTATCTTTATAGTATAATTATAGGATTTTAATAATTTTATTATATCGTCTAATTCTAATTGCATCTCTTTAAGGTATTTAATATGAATTTCCATTATAATCTTATATATCTGGTTATTACTTAATAGTTGATTACATCCTAATAATGCAGAGTATTCATAACCTTCTATATCCATAATTAATATATCTATATGATCTATATTTAATATCTTTGCTATATTATCTATTGTAGTTATTTTTACTTTAATAGTATTATTATTTACAATATTTTTACTAATATTATTATGACTATTAGCATTTAACCTATGCATAACTGAGTAATCAGATACTATCAAATCCATATACGATTCTTTATCACTTATACCTGCTTCAATAATATCCACATTCTTAAACCCATTCAGCATTATATTTCTTTTTAACCTAGTTATATTCTCTGGATGTGGTTCTATAGCTATCACTCTACCTTTGAGGGCATTCCTGGCTGCTAAACATGTATAGTAGCCTATCCATGCTCCTGCATCTACTACTATATCGTCTTCATTAAGTAACGATAAGAGTGTCTTTGTTACCTTTGGTTCGTATATATTTAATAGTATTGCTCTCTCTGCTGGTATACGATTGTTTAACTCAAATAATACGTTATACCTACTAACTACAATTACCCTCTCCCTAGTTAACAAGTTATATACCTTGCCCATAAACGCACCAAGTTTAGTGTAACGTATATTATACAATAAATTATATAGGTTATCTAACATGAATCTAACTGCCAATACCATATGCTAACCTTAGTGCATCCATTATTCTTGATTCATCTACTATATTAAGTATGGTGAACCTATTCTTCCTTGTGTATGGAGCAGTCTTTATAGCCTCAATAAACTCATTTATGCTTATCCCTATAGCATCAAGGGTAGTAGGGAACCCAACCAATCTGTACACTTCCATTATATCTGTTATATCTGAGCCTCTTAATACCTGTGTAAACAATGTAGCAAAACCAACCTGTATGCCATGAGGCTTTGGTTTATCAAGTATTGTATCTAATGCATGACTTATAAGATGCTCTGCCCCACTAGCAGGTCTTGAAGATCCTGCTATGTTCATAGCAATACCACTCTGTATCAAACCTTCAGCAAGGCATATTAAGAATTTATTATCATCAAGTATGCTACTTCTTGAATTACCATTATAATTATAATTATAATTTAAATCATTGCTAGAATTATCTTCATTACATTCAAAGCCCTTTCTCCCATTCTTTAACACATAGTATATGAACCTCTCTGCAGCATTCCTTGATACTATCTCTGCA
>Ga0079995_1068052_pt1 | contig 49337 bp, 61 predicted proteins | sample FaiFalFF_MnMetaG_2_FD_69198 | JGI IMG/M metagenome (GOLD analysis project Ga0079995, IMG submission 69198) | Freshwater microbial communities from Yellowstone National Park, Wyoming, USA - Fairy Falls C (FF_Mn_C) (SPADES assembly) (version 4) | ecosystem: Environmental > Aquatic > Freshwater >... | reverse complement strand
CCCATATACTCATCTCCTGCCACTTCTTAAGCCTCTTCCAAGCAGTCTTGTAAGAACCATACTCTTGGGGCATATCCATCCACCTACAGCCAGTGGTGAGGACGTACAGTATACCGTTCAAGACCTTCCTATCATCAGCCCTAGGCCAACCAACCCTAGACCTAGGAGGAAGAAAAGGCCTAACGACACCCCACTCAAAATCACTAAGCTCACGAAACTCCATAATACACCATGCTCAGAAGAAGCTTAAATAGTTTGGAGACGAGCTCAAACATTAAAGGAATAAGAGAAGGAGATAGGAGTCGTAAAGAAGGAGAAATCTAAACTAAAACACATATTGGGACTAGAACACGTAAACATCCCCATACAGCTAGACTTGTGGGGAAACGAGGTAATATTCAGGGGAAAAGGACAGACAACACCATACGGATACCCAAGACCAGACTAACAGACGACCAGGACCCCTCTTTATAATAATCGTTAATTATTGGGTTATTGACAATAGAAACTGCGGCTATGAAGACGTTGCAGATACACGCCGACTACATGATGTATGAGCCTCTACGAAGGGAGGGCTCTGTCTATGAGGAGGTGGACCCGTCCGTCCGCGAGTTCCGAGATATTGTGGTGCTATTTACATGCGTGGAGGAGGACGATGACGAGGACATCGTCTCTTCGTTGGCTAGGCAGGTCGCCGCCTCGCTAGAGAGGCTGGGCGTGGAAAATCTCTTAATCTATCCTTACGCGCACCTGAGCAATCGTTTGGCTCCCCCACAGAGGGCGCTGCATCTCCTAAAACTGTTAGAGGACGAGAGTCTAAAGCTCGGGCTCAAAGTGCATCGGGCGCCCTTCGGGTGGAACAAGAAGTTTACGCTCTCTATAAAAGGACACCCATTGGCAGAGCAGTTCCGCTCTGTGACGAGAGAATCCCTCCAAGTTACGGCCGCTAAGGCTCCGGCGGAGGCAACCTTGCATCAGGTGGAGGCTGAGGGGCGCGAAACCCTGCATGTGCAGCTAGGGAGAGAGCTGGATCTATTTTCAATCAACCCGGCCCTCGGCTCGGGGTTCCCCCTATTCCACGACAAGGGCTGGATCATCAGGGAGGAGCTTATCACGCTCGTGAGGGAGTCCAACAAGGCTATGGGCTTCAAGGAAGTCTGGACACCACACGTATTCAAGTCAGATATATGGTACAAGACAGGACACTACGAACACTACCGCGACAGAATGTTCACGCTAGTAGCTAAGGGAGAAGAATATGTCGTCAAGCCCATGAACTGCCCCGCGCACGCGATGATCTTTGCAAGCAGGCCTAGGAGCTATAGAGATTTACCAATAATGCTCTCGGAGTTCGGCACTGTTTATCGAAACGAGCAGCCGGGAGAACTTACAGGCCTGCTCCGTGTCCGCAGCATTACGCAGGACGACGGCCACGTCTTCGCTAGGCCAGACCAAGTCGAGGGCATAATAATCATGATACTCCGCGAGTCCCTAAAGATACTCAACACGACAATAAGAGGCAACATCTATGCGACCCTCTCAACGAGGCCCGAGAAGTTCATCGGGGACCCACAGGTCTGGGAGAAGGCCACTGAAGCTCTAAGGGGCGCGCTGGAAAGGGCCGGTCTATCATATGAGATCAAAGCCGGTGAGGGGGCCTTCTATGGCCCCAAGATCGATATAGACGTTGAGGACTCTCTGGGCCGAAGGTGGCAGTGCACGACCGTCCAGCTCGACTTCTTCCTACCCGAACGGCTAGGACTAGAGTACGTCGATAGCGATGGGTCGAAGAAGAGGCCGATAATGATTCACAGGGCCATCTTAGGCTCGATCGAGAGGTTTATCGGCATACTGCTTGAGCATTATAACTGGCGCCTCCCCTTCTGGCTATCTCCCATACAGGTTGCGGTTCTGCCCGTAAGTACGAGGAACCTGAAATACGCGGAGCAGGCCAAGAACAGGCTTGAGGCCGAGGGAATCAGGACCGAGCTTATGGCGGAAGGAACACTCGAGAAGCGTGTCCGGTCTGCTCACCAGTCGAGAGCCTCCTTCATGATGATAGTCGGCGACGAGGAGGAGAGATCTGGTACATGCTCTCTGAGAGATTATAGGGGACACACCGCTAGGGGGTTAAGTCTGGAAAAGGTGGTTGTGTGGCTGAAGAATCTCTACAAAGAAAGAGTGAAGAACGTCGGCGAGATAGATGAGAGTCTGTCCAGGCTCACGCAGTAGCTCCCCTAATGGTTAGAGCTCCTGACGAGTCCCGCTGCTTAACTTGTATCAAATACCCCACCCTAATGATAAGCCCCAACTCTATCAGTAAATCAAGAATGATAAGACCTCGAGGTCTAGCGACTCATTATGCCACTTGTTATGACATCGCGACTCGCCGATAAACCTTCTCAAACAAATCGGGCTTAAGCCTTAAGCTATTAAGACGCCAACGAAGAAGACATTCCATGCGACTAACACTTATCAATTCATCCCTCACAAATCTATTTGTGGTCAGGGGAGCGTCAGTCGAGATAGTTGTGATAGGTAACGAGATCTTGAACGGCTCAGTCCAGGACACGAACAGCCGCTGGCTGGCGCAACAGCTTTACGAGCTGGGCTTTAACCTCAGGAGGATAACTGCTGTAAGAGATGATCCACGAGAGATAGTGGCAGCGATCAGGCAGGCGGCTAAGCGAGGTGCGAGATGGATATTCACGAGCGGTGGGCTCGGTCCGACATACGACGACATCACACTCGACGCCGTAGCAAAGGCCATAAATAAGAAGCTGGTAGTGAACGAGGAGGCCCTCGCGATGTTGAAAGAGAGGTACGAGAAGCTCGCTGCGGCAGGTATAATAAGCTCGGCCGAACTCACACCAGCACGTATCAAGATGGCTATTATGCCTAAGGGTGCGAGACCCCTCCGCAATAATGCAGGCTCTGCCCCCGGCTGCCTAGTCAAGTATCGGAGATCCCTAATAGTGTCGCTTCCGGGAGTCCCGGCGGAGCTTATAGACATATTTCAGAGAGAGGTGCGGCCGCTCCTTGAGACGGAGAAGGATAGGGTGCAGAGGATTCGCAGGTGGATCGATGTTAAGGGTGTTCCAGAGTCGCTTTTCGCGCCGCAGCTCGAAGCCATCTATAGGTCCCTGAGGGGGAGAGTTTACATAAAGTCTCATCCGAGGGGCTTCGAGGACGGCCTCTCGGTGATAACGCTGGAAATTATTGCCGAGCACTCGGATCGTGAGAAGGCTGAAGAGTGGTTGGGAAGAGCCGAGGAACTGCTCGCTAAGGCGCTTGAGAAGGCGGGTGCAAGAGAGGTGATTAGACACGAGTAGTAACCCGGTCGCCGAAACTCTCTCAGAAAAAGTTCTGCGATCGATGGGGAACGTCGATCTGATGCTTCAACAAACTATGGATCAAGAAAGTCTCTACCTCGACGGTATCAGGAAAGGTAAGAGCATCGAGCCTCGGGTCCGGGGCGCGTTAAAAGTGGTGTTCTATGGGCTTGGGGGCTCAGGGATAGTGGGGCTGCTCGCGGAATATATGTTCAGCGACTTCGCGGAGATCCCGCTGCTCTCTTACAGAGGCGCGAGCCTACCCAAGTGGGTCTGGAGAGATAGCTTTCTCGTACTCGTGAGCTATTCCGGAAACACTCTCGAAGTAATAGAGTGCGCCAAAAAGTCCGTGGAGCGGGGGGTCGCCACGTGTGTCGTGTGCTCCGGAGGCCGCCTTGAGCGGCTGGCGATCGAAAAGAATCTGCCTATGGTAAAGGTGAGGGGTGGGCTGACGCCGAGAATGGCTGTCCCAGAGATGCTAGGCGCCGTATGCTCGTTATTAGAGGCATCTAACGCTGTCAGGAATGCGACGAAACTCCTAGAGAACGCCCTCCCAGCGCTTCGAGAAACAAATGCCTACTACTCGCCGCGAAGCGATCCACCCACCAATACTGCGAAAGTAGCGGCCATACATCTTCATAGCCACCTTCCGGTAGTAGTATGCTCCAGCCCTCTTTATCCCGTCGCATTAAGGCTGAAAAACCAGCTAAACGAGAACGCCAAGACACCATGCATCGTCGTAGAGGCGCCCGAGGCTATGCACAACACGTTAGAAGCACTTCCCTTCACCTCCCAGGATAGGTATCTCTCTCTCAGATGGGCCGGCGAAGACTTGGGCTTAGCGTTCCAGATGGATTACCTCAAGAATCTCCTAAGTGATATAATGCTCGAACAACGCTTCGGCGGCTCCATTATAGAGGCGTCGCTCTCGGCCCTCGCGTGGAGTGACTACACAAGCATATACCTTGCCGCCCTCAGTAAGGTCGACCCAGTTCCCGTCCAGAATATTTCAAGATTTCGCGGTGAGTTGGATAAGTTAATGAAATAGTCGTCCATAAAACAGCTAGATGCAGCCAGATATTAGGAAGAGGCTGATATTGAGCGTGGCCGTCGCGACCCTGCTTTACGCCGTTTTTGGGGCTGGGGCTCATACGAGTCTCAGCAGGAGCGAGGCAGAGGCGCTCTCAAAACAACTAGAAAGTCTCACCTCCCAGCTTGACTCGCCGCTCGATATATTCCTAAACAACTTTGGGATCTCTCTAATAATGGCCATTCCCTTCGCAGGGCCCCTGTTCGCTGGGTGGGTTGCGTATGAGACAGGCAGATATGTGGCAGCCCTAGCCACGTTGCAGAGCATTAGCGTGCTTTTCCTGCTCGCAATACCCATAATTCTAGTGTACGGATTGTTAGAATTTATAGGATACGGAGGCATGGTGATGGGCGGCTCAATATTTGCCTACAAAATACTAAAGCGTAGAGCGAGGGAGGAGGTCAAATGGTACCTTCTAACAATATTGACCAGCGCCCTAGTCATTCTAGTTGCAGCACTCATTGAATACGCTATTATCACAGCTTTTAAAGATCTTTTACAAGAAGTCGGACAGTATATTTGATTACTCCAAAGCTGAATAATTTTATATACTCCTCCTGCACTCTATATCACCGAGTTGAAGAGACTACCTAAGGGCTCGTCAGAGCCCCTAATACTCAAGGCGCTGTTGACTGGCGGTAAATCAGTCACAGATATCGAGAGGAAGACGAGGTTGAAGAAGCCGACCCTATACCTTTCCCTGAATCGTTTGAAGAGAAAAGGGCTAGTTAAGCCGTTAGGCACGAGGAGGAAGAGATTGTGGGCGCTCACAGGCAAGGGCCGCCGCACGATCAGTAACAGGATTAAGGCTGAAAAGATTGTTCAGAAGATTATTGGTCCCTTAAAGCGTGCGATACGGCTGGGGCTGACTTATAGGCAGATACAGTCCATGCTCTCTAAGTAGATAGGGCTCTGAGGATAAGTGCCGATAGGTCTCCGACGGCATAGTCTACTATGGCCCCTACAGTTATGAAGACGAGTAAGGGTATTGAGGGCGTTGCCCACCCCTCAGCCCGCAGCGGTTTCCAGAAATCCTCTATATCCGGAGAGAACCTGAAGGTCCAACCATCCCTATACTCCTCCATGGGGGCCCAAAACCTATGCTTCCTAGGACTCTTTATCACCGTGCCTAAAAAGACGGCGGCGATCTTCCTATACGTCTTCTCGGCCCTGAAGTCGGAGAAAAGATCTTCCCTCCTCACTACTATGCGATAGAAGTTGATGACCGACATGGCTAAGGGGACGGCTAGCGAGAGTATTAGAGCGTTGAGCAGGATTGAGATCGGTGCGAACGGATGATATCTCAAGCCAGTGTAGGCTATCGGGAGTGTTAGTGCGACCACTATCACCCCCTTGGCGTCAGCACCACCATACAGCCCTGCTCTGTAGAAAATGTATGATAGAATGCTGGTTATGATGATTGAGAGTGCTGTCAGCAGGGGGTCGAGTTTACCAACTAGTAACTGGTAGACGGTTACAGGCGTGGTTACAGAGGCGCAGGTCAGCCACACCCAGTCATCCACAAGCCTATCCATTAGGTCCCTGTACGAGGCGTAGGTAAGGGTGACAAAAATGGCCGCGGTGTTAAATAGTGGAAGGAGCTCTCCGGCGTTTAAGGCCATATCCCCATGGTCTGGAGAGCTAGCGAGACCCTCGTTGAGGCTACGGCCAGGGCTGCTGTTCTGGTACTAACTTCAAGTCTCTTACTCGTTGCTGCTACTTCTTGGAACGCCTTCACCATCTTTGCGTCAAGTTTTGCCAAGACCTCCTGCCTCTCCCAGTGCTCTCTTTTAAGGTTCTGGACCCACTCGAAGTAGCTGGCGGTGACACCGCCGGCGTTCGCTAGGATGTCTGGAACCACGAAGACTCCCTTCTCGTCAAGCACCTTGGCTCCTTCCCTCGTGGTCGGCCCGTTCGCCGCCTCGCCGACTATCTTTGCCCTTACCGTCTCAGCCACCTTCTCGTTGATGACGTTTTCTAGTGAGGCTGGTATGAGGACTTCTACGTCTAGTGCGAGCAACTCCTCCGGCGTTATACGTTTCGCGTCGGGGAATGTGATGACTGTTCCATGGGATTTCTTGTGTGCCACTAGCTTCTCCACGTTAAAGCCTGCGGGGTTGTACACCGCGCCCTTTGAATCGCAGACGGCGACGATCTTTGCGCCGAGGCTACTCAGATGTAGCGCCGCGTAAGTGCCCGCATTTCCGAACCCATGTATCGCGACCCTCGCATCCTTAAGCGGTAATCCGAGGTATTTGCAGGCTTCCCTAACTGTTACGCAGACGCCGAAACCTGTGGCCTCCTCCCTGCCCTCGCAGCCTCCTAGGTAGACTGGTTTTCCTGTAACGATTTCGGGCACCTGGTAGCCTTTCAGCTGGCTGTAGGTGTCCATTATCCAAGCCATAACCTGCGCGTCTGTGTAGACGTCGGGTGCGGGTATGTCGACGTAGGGCCCGATGATGTCGCTGATCATGTATGTGTATCTTCTCGTAATCTTTTCGAGCGCGTCCCTAGAGAGATTTTTTGGATCGCATGCAACGCCCCCCTTCGCTCCTCCGAAGGGGAGAGACATGAGGGCGCACTTGTAGGTCATTAGCATGGCTAGAGCGGTGACCTCGTCTAGATCAACAGTGGGGTAATACCTGATACCACCTTTATATGGGCCCAGTACGTTAGAGTGCTGGACTCGATATCCCGTGAAGACCTTTATTTCTCCACCGTTCATAACGACGGGTATAGCGACGGTAATGACGCGTTTCGGGGCCTTCAGCACCTCGTAAATACCCATCGGTAGATTCGCCGCCTCAAAAGCTTCTCTCACACTATTCAGTACGTCCTCCAGAAACTTTTCCCCGACCGACATAAGTGACAATTCAAATCCTCACATCTAGATTACGCTCCTCGCCCTCTCATATATTTTGTTATGTCCGCGAACCTCTCGCAAGAGAATCGAAGCAGCTCTTCATCAGTCTTACCAAGTAGTAGCAGTTCAGCAGCTCTCGCCCCCATCGCCGGCCCCCTCATGAGGCCGTAGCCTCCTAGGCCGTCCACGATAACCAAGTTGCTGTGAGGTGGTAAGAGACCGAAGACAGGTAGGCCGTCGGGATAGAAGCTGCAAGGCCCCCTCAGATGTTCAACAAGGATGGGCTCCGTTTCTATGGACAGCGTGTGTTTAATCATCCTGTACGCTCCTCTCACGGAGCTCGATGGCGGCAGTGCGTTAGAGAGATCTGGCTCCTTGGAAAATGTTCCATCGTATCTTCCTCCAACAAGGTAACGACCCCAGGGTCTCCAATAGGTGTGGAGAGCCTCGTTCGAGAAGCTGGGGATCTGAAGCTCTGCACCCACATCGAACTTGTATGCGTAGCACGTAATTAGGAATTGCTCGATCCGTAGACCAAGTCTTTCGAGAAGTCTTCCAGTCCAGGCCCCTGCTGCGAAGACGTAGCTTGAGCCCCGCAGGGTCTCCCCAGTGCTCAGCCTTAATTCTTTAACTTCCCCATCGATTGCCCTAATGTCTACGACTTCAGCATTTTCTAGGAGTGTAACTGATGCTCTACTAAGCGCGCTCCTTAGCTCCTCACCGAGTATCCTAGGCTCTGTCGAGAGGTCCGGCTCCGTATAGAGGCCTACCAGCCCCTGACCGATCCTGAAGAGTTGCCATCTCTCTAATATCTCCTCAGCGCTGAGCATCTTGTAGCCGATCCCCACAGTTCTCAGCGACTCCAAGGTGTCGGCTATATCAGACTCGCGTCCTATCTGGAGGAAGCCAGTCCTCTTCCACGCCCTCCTAGTGTATTTTGTTACAAGCTCGATACTTTGGGCCACTAGCTTAACATCGACTGGGGTGTCGAGCTGGACTGTAAAACAGCCTGCAGACCTGCTAGAGGCCCCGCCAAAAACGCCACGAGGATCGACTAGCGCCGTCTTAGCGCTCAACTCGGCAGCTCTTAAGGCGGCAAAAGCCCCTACAGCTCCGCCCCCCACTACGACCACGTCATACATCTGGGGTTGTCCTTCTTCGCGTTGTACTAGGCCATTAAAATACGTGCTCCCTTCACAGGGGCAAAGTTATCTGTTTCCATATGGTCTGAGTGTATGATGGCTAGGGAGCTTACGCTGCTCGGACGAAGCTTCCTACTCTTAGCGTGGGAGGATATCATGGAGCAGGTTGAACAGCTCGCCTCAAAGATCGAGAAGACGTACTCTCCCGACATGATCGTGGGGATACTCAGGGGGGGACTCTTCGTGGCAAACCTCCTCTCCGATATACTTGGGATCGACGAGGTCCATCCCCTAGGACTGAAGAGCTATCGTGGGGTGGGTGAGAGGGGGGAGGTCAAGATATACCACTGGCCAAAGCTACCTCCTCTCGAGTCTCGCTCAGTGCTGCTGGTCGATGACGTTTCAGACGAGGGGAAAACTCTCCAGACAGCCATCAACAGGATTATCCTCCCTCTGGGGCCTAAGATGGTTAAGACCGCCGTGCTCCACATAAAGCCCTGGACCACGTTTCACCCCAACTACTATGTCGTGGTTACAAGTAGCTGGATACTGTATCCATGGAGCAGGTATGAAAGCTGGAGACAGCTCTCCAAGATGCATGCCGAGCTTACCAGAGGGAGTGAAGCAGCCCAGACGTTGCTCTCTGTCCTCGGGATATCGAGGGAAAGGGCGGCGAGGCTCGTGAGAGATGGGGCCGGTGTAGACTAATATTGGTGGCGGTCTGGAGCTAGACTGGGTGTGAGGAGAGTCTACATAGAGAGCTACGGATGCGCGTCAAATATGGAGGACGCCCAGATAATGGTGGGCCTGTTGAAAGGGGCAGGCTACCAGCTTGTCGACAATCCGCATGAGGCGGACGTGAACGTGATCAACACCTGTATCGTGAAGACACCTAGTGAGCATAGAATGATATACAGGATCAGGAAACTCAACGAGACTGGAAAACCCCTCGTCGTCGCTGGTTGCATGGCCAAGGCTGAGCCACAGGTTGTCGAGAGACTCTCACCATCAGCCTCTCTCCTCTCGCCGAGAGCGGTCTCAAAGATTGTGGAGGCAGTCGAGGCTGCAGCCGGGGGGAGCAGAAGAGTCTTCCTCGATGACGACGGACTTTCTAAAGTTCTTCTACCACACTTCAGGTCCAACGGGGTCGTATCCATAGTTGGTATAAGCACAGGCTGCCTCTCCAGCTGCACCTTCTGTCAGACAAAGCTGGCGAGAGGCGACCTAAAGAGTTACCGGCCCAACGATATCCGCCTCGCGGTCTCCAGAGCGGTAAGCGAAGGCTGTAGGGAGATATGGCTAACCTCTCAGGACTGCTCTGCCTACGGGAGAGACATAAACACGAACCTGCCAGCCCTCCTCAGGTCCATACTAGATCATGTTTATGGAAAGTATTTCATCAGGGTCGGCATGATGAATCCTCTGCACTTCAAGAGAGTCGAGATTGAGAGCCTCGCTCAAGTGTACTCCGATCAGAGGGTCTTCAAGTTCCTACACCTGTGCGTGCAGAGTGGCAGCGATAGGGTTCTGAGGGATATGCGCCGCGGCTATACCGTCTCTGACTTCTTAAAAATAGTGAGCATTTTCCGACGCGCCCATCCTAGCCTTACCCTAATGACAGACGTTATCGTGGGTTACCCGACCGAGAGCTGGGAAGACTTCGAGGAGACGTGTCGGCTTATTGAGAAGGTGGAGCCCGACTTTGTCAATATCTCGAGATTCTATCCGCGGCCCGGAACACCTGCTGCTAAGCTTAAGCAGCTTCCCGCCGATGAGCTTAACAGGAGGAGCAAGGTTTTAACCGATCTCTGCGGAGAGATCTCGATGCGGAAAATGAAAGAATGGGTTGGATGGGTCGGAGAGGTACTAATCGATGAGGCTGGCAGCCATGGCGAGGCGATTGGTCGGAACTTCGCTTACGTCCCGATCGCTTTCCCCGGAACAGACTCCAAGAAGCTTATCGGAAAGTTCGTGGAGGCCGAGATCGTCGCGGCGAGGAGGCACTGTGTAATCGGGGTAGTGAGACGGGAGCTGGGCTAGCCAATATAGGTCGTGTTGTCGGTGTCGAAGTCTTTCACAATTATGGGTCTGCTTGGCCTACCTGTAAAGAAGGCCTGACGAGCCTCAATACCTCTCAGGTCATCTCCCTCGGCTATCTTTGTGGCTGCGTGTTCGGCGCCTAGGTACTCGATCGACAACGCTCGGACCAGCCTCCTAACCTCCCCCTCGTCTAGTATTCCGAGGCTGTGCAAGTACTCGTGGAGCAGAAGTATGAAGATGTAGGAGTTCGCCTCTTCCCGCGATCTGCTTCTGAGCCATGGCTCGAGATGCCGCCGGTTCACGACTATAGCGTTCGAGCCAACCTCATGATAGGCCAAGACTCCCGTAGGCGCGTCAGCTATGATGAGCATCAAGCCTACCCTTCTAATCCCCAGCCTCTCCTCTACCACCCTCTTTACGAGCCGAAAGATAGACTCATAGTCCCGTGCCGCGGACAGAGCCTCGGCCAGTTTTCCCGCCACGGAATGAGAATTGAGCGCCGAGGATAAAACTGTTTAGCTTCTTTACATTTCTGTAACGCTTCTGTTACTTTGAGTGTAGAAACCTATGCTTATATATTGGTCGCTAACAGCTAGGCTTAGTCTCTCATTAAAAGGTGATGATGCTTGACAGCCTCGACTTGGGAGCAGAAGAGGCAACAGATTGTCCAGATACTGGAGACAGTGGCCAGTGACCTCACTATGCCGCGGAACGTAAGGCGTATCGTGAAGGAGGCGTCTCAGGAGCTCTTTAACGAAAAATACTCGCCCGCGGTGAGGGCGGCGAACGCCATCGAAAAGATTGAGGAAATTATCTCCGACAGCAACATCCCCAGTTTTGCGCGGACACAGCTCTGGCTGGCAATCTCGCTCCTCGAGACGATAAAGTCCGGTCAGGTCTAGGGCTCGGGGGTAGAGTAACCCCACTAGTTAGGGATCGATATGTGCTTTAGGTGCGGGACTCCTACCCTCCCTTGAGGAATGCCGAGAGGAAGAGTGGGATGGTGGATAGGAGCAGGATCGTGACTCCCAAGTAGACGTAGAGGGTCTGCCCTGTCAGGTAGCCGCTCACTAGGAGTCCGGTCCCGACCCCGAAGACGCTGAAAAAGAGCAGGACCAAGAATCCGAACATGGCCATGTTCCCGCTCACCATCCTTAGCCTCGTGCATCACGGTCATGTTGTAGGCTGTTCTTTAATGTATTCCTCTACGAAGACGACCTTCTCCACGCCCTCTATGTTCTCGAGGGTCTCCCTAGCTATGGCTTGTTTCGCCGTGCTGATGCCGGCGGCTGAATAAACCTCTTTACCGAGCCTCACCGTAACCTCGGGCTTAGCCACCTCAACTTTGGTGTTCTCCCTACTCGCTTCAGGTAAGAAGGCCCGGATAAGTGAGTAGACCTTTTCCACATCGTCAAGGATTATCCTTCTCAGGTGGATCTCGGCGACGAGTGTTTTTCCTGCGAGTCTATGGTTAAAGTCCACCTGTACCCTGCCAGACTCGATGCTCCTGATGTAGCCCTCACGCCCATCCACCATGACCCGCATCCCGACCGTGAGGGGCTGATCTATGTCCTTAAACCTCCTAAGCGGTATTACCTTCACCTTTGATGGGTCCCGGGGCCCAAAGGCCCTCTCTGGAGGTATTTCGATCACTTTGGTCTCATTCTCCGCCATGCCTATCAGGGCTTCTTCTATAGCTCTCAGGAGGTACCCCCTACCAACCACGGCGACTCGGGGGCCATAGGCTCTGCCTGTCCATCCGGCGCTGACACCCACCTCCTCGATGGTCGTGTCAACAAGCTCGCCAGTATCCTTCAACCTAATGGTATAGTCGAGCTCGACCAAGTGGCCCTCCACAACCCTCACCACCGCCTCCCCGACGCCCGTACCTGTATCTTGCGTCTTCTCGTCGGCCACGCCGAATAGGGTCTCTCCTCAGAATTTAAATGTGGGCTCACTCTAGCCGACTAGGTAGCTTTACAGGCGTTATCCCCCGTCCACCGAGTAGCCCAAGCGACATTTTTTAGCCGTCTAACACGGGGGCGTCATAATGAGTAGTTTGGACCAACGCTCGGAAAAGTGTCCATGCTGCGGTGGCGAGATGAGGGTGGAGCGCATAGAGAAGAATTACCGGGTCTATAAGTGTGTGAGATGCGGCCTAAGCGAAAACAGAGCCGTCTAGCCTAGAGACTAGTCACCGAAGCGGATAGTGTCCCGATAAGACTTTAAATACCCTCAAGGATAGATGTTTTCCAGATTTAGCGGTTTACAACACCCCCTCTAGCCATATAAACCCCTTATCCGGACACTACCGCTTAAAAAGGAGATATAGTAGTGGTAAGGAGGGACGAGGTCTAAACTAAAGCACCTAATTAGGCATAGAACACGGAAACATACCAATAGAGCTAGACCTGTGGGGAAACGAGGTAATATTCAGGGGAAAAGGACAAACAACACTACACGGATACCCAAGGTCAGAGGCATGAGCTTGAAGACGAATTCTACGCTAAAAGCTTGCGGCTCCTAACCCATGCTTGTCGGTGTTTAAGTGTTTATAGGTTTCAGGCCCTCTTTAAATTAGTCGACCATAGACCTCCTCATCTGCGTGGATGTGGTCCCCAGAGCCTTGACTGGCCCTATGCCCGGTATAATGCCCGTCTTAGATGCAGATTAAACTATATAAAAGGGGCTTAGATGAGAACTAGTGATGGTTAAGCATGTTTTAGTTACCTTGACGGATGAGCAGCACCGGTGCCTAAGCTCTCTGAAAGGAAAGATGGGGAGCAGCGACGCCGAGGTTCTCCGGAACATATTTCTTGCCTGGCTAAGCGAGAAGACGGCGATGGGTTGCTGGAGAGAGACGGAGGAGGCCCAGGCCAAGGCCCAGGAGAGAGAATAGAGCCAACTGATGAAGTATTTAGCCAGCCAGATCTAGGCATAGTTGGGATAGCCCGGTCGTCTAGCGGCCAAACCCTGGCCAGAAGGGGCTATGGATGCGGGGCTTTGGATCCCGCCAAGCGGGTGAAGAGACCCCGTGACGCCGGTTCGAATCCGGCCCGGGCTAATTTTTGTTATTTATTAGTGTCGTATAGGGAGCGCTGGGTGGAAAAAGGTGGGAAACTATACGCAGCTATGTTCGTACGTATGTCTCGCCCAGTTCTGGCTCTATGGCTGAGGTCTCCGAGACATAACCGGCGTCGCCAACCTTTTCGCGGAGTTAAAGGATAGGGGGTGGGGGACAGAGAGATCGACAGGGTATCGCACCTTAACGCGCTAAGGGTCATACGTGAGAACTCGGCTAGATGGCGATAGTAGGGACCGAGCCCCTGGATCTGTGCCAGCACCCTCTACGGTCCTGCGAGACCTCTCTGCATCCTGGCTGCTGGGAAAGATAAGATGCTGACAAAGAAACCAGAATTCTATGCTTCTCCGTTGGAGCTTGAGGTTAGGGCTCTGACGGAGCTTTGGGTGGAGCTGGCTGGGATAAAGAAGGCGGCGAAATATACGCGGACCACAACAAATGATCCATTAACTGTCAAGACTCATAGGGTGCTTCAGCGCTACGCCGAGAGGCTGGCGACTAGGATCCATGAAAAGGCTATGGAGCTACCGCTCTATAGGATGGCCATCGAGAGGCTTGGTCTTAAGGGGCCGGCGCTAGCGTACATTATTTCGCATGATGGGCTTATGTTAAAGACTATGTCGAGGGAAAGGTTAATCTTCAGGTTCCAGTTGAGCGGGAGGCATAAGAAGCGGAATATGAAGAGTAGGTTGATGATAATACTTGCTAGATCTGCAGTCTTTAACAAGCATCAACGATACTACCAAGTCTATCAGAGATTTTTTGAGAGGTTTCAGACAGAGGGCTATGGGAGAAGGGCGTTCTGGAAGGCTATTCTACGCGTAGCCGAGAGAATACTGAAGGACCTACACACCCTTGCTAAGAGCCAAACACCACGATCCCCAGACACATAAGGCTGGGCCTGGGCGGCGGAAAAACCCCAGACCCGGCCCACAGAACAATGTCCTCCGTAAGGAGGCCCTACACATACAGTTTCCGCGTGTCTGGGGTTCCGAGGCTGCTGAAGTCCAGCCAACCCCAAACCCCTCCCCCCACTCTTTCCCCTATCTTGACACCGCTTATGGATGCTATGGGTACTATTTCGGCGCCAGTTCCCGTGAGGAAGGCTTCCCCGCACGTTAGGGGCTCGACAGGTGTGATGTCTCTCTACTTGATCCCAATAGGCGCTCAGACAATACTTTCGAGACCACCTTCCGGCAGGCCTTTGTCGCTAATAGTAGGCTATAAATAGAGTTCGGGACGCATATCACCAGAGTGACTGTAGTTGAGTAGCAAGCGGTATACGGTGGCTCGGTTGTCTCGCGCAGGCAACGTGTTTGAGGTCCTTGTTGACCCTGAGGCAGCTCTAGCCCTGAAGATGGGTGAAGAGGTACCTGTCTCGAGGATCCTCGTTTACGAGGAGGTTTATCGAGACTCGAAGAAGGGTATTAGGGCCAACATGGGGGAGCTGACGAAGGCGTTCGGGACATCCGACGTGAGGGAGATCGCGCTCCGCATCGTAAAGGAAGGAGACCTCCAGATAACATCCGAGCAGAGGAGAAGGCTGATAGAGGAGAAGAAGAAGCAGATCATCGACTTCCTGAGCAAAAACGCGATCGATCCACGCACCAACACACCCATCCCCCCACAGAGGCTCGAGCTAGCGCTGGACGAGGCGGGGGTCTCGATAGACCCATTCGTCGAGGCGAAGAAGCAGGTCCCACGCATACTCGAGAAGCTTAGGAACGTGCTGCCGATCAAGGTTGGCGTCGGCGTCTTCCTCATCAGGGTCCCCCCTGACGCCCAGCCCGCGGTCCAGAGACACCTCAGACCGCTTGGCAGACTGCTGAAGGAGGAGTGGGGCCAGGATGGATGGTGGAGGTGCGAGCTTGAGGCTCCTGCGGGGCTCCTAAGTGACCTGGTCGAGCTGGTGAATAAGTATACTGGTGGACGTGGAGATGTAAAGCCGGGAGGTGTCGTGAAGTGACGCATTACGTCAAGGAGAGGGAGTTCGTGGTACCCGGCCAGCTCTTGTCCGATGAAGCCAGAGCGGCAGGCTCCCACACATATGTGTATGAGGGGAAGGTCTATTCGGCAGTCGCGGGCATCGTCCACATGAAAGACTCGGTGATCAACGTTCTACCAGCCAAGTCACCCTACAAGCCGTCCGAATCAGACTACGTGCTGGGCATAATCACAGATATCAAGCCGAGCCATTACGAGGTTGACCTAGGCTGGCACCTCGTCGGGTTCCTGCGGACGCCGCGGAGAAAATCCAAGCTACGGCTAAACGTGGGAGACGTCATCTACACGACCGTAAAGTACTCGGGCGTCAGGGGAGTCTTTTTAGACTCTGATGGCAAGCTCGTTAAGATTGAGAGGGGGCTCCTGATACGCGTAAGCCCTGTGAAGATACCTAGGATCATCGGCAAAAAGGGGAGCATGCTTAACCTCCTCTCCAGCGAGAGCGGCTGCAAGCTCTACGTCGGTAGGAATGGACTCATAGCCATCATGGGCGACTCGCCAGAGAAAGAGTTTGCCGTAGCCTCCGCGATAAGAATAATAGATGAGGAGAGCCACATTCCTGGGCTTACTGAGAGGGTGACAAGCCATATACGTAAACGCGTCATGAGGGGTGAGGTTGTTGGAGAAGAGTGAAGTTCGGCTCATCTCAGAGGAGGGGAGGCGAATCGACGGTAGGGCACTGGACGAGATGCGGCCGGTTAAGATAGAGGTGGGCGTCCTCGATAGGTCAGACGGCTCCGCCTACGTTGAGATGGGTAAGACGAAGATCTATGCTGCCGTGTATGGGCCCCGTGAGGCTCATCCTAAACACCTAGCTCAGCCTCACAAGGCCATTCTGAGCTGCCGATACCACATGGCGGCCTTTAGCGTCGAGCAGAGGAAGGCGCCGGGCATGACTAGGAGGGAGGTGGAGCTCAGCAAGGTGATAAGGGAGGCGCTGGAAAGCGTGGTTCTGCTAGAGGAGTTCCCACGCTCGGCGATCGATATATACGTGGAAGTTATACAGGCCGACGCAGGCACAAGGACTGCGGGACTCACCGCAGCGTCCGTGGCCCTCGCAGATGCCGGTATCCCAATGCTTGATCTCTGCGCCGCGGTGGCGGTCGGTAAGGTTGAGGGAAAGATCGTCCTAGACCCGAGCGAAGAGGAGGATAAGATGGGCGAGGCTGATATGCCGATCGGCATGGCTCCCCGCCTCGGCTCAATAGTCCTGCTACAGCTCAACGGGAGGCTCAGCTCTGAGGAGTTCAGGGAAGCGCTAAAGCTCGCGAGGAAGGGCATCAACATCATCTACGAGCTCCAGAAGAGGGCGCTTGCCAAGAAGTTCGCCTCAGCCGAGCCTCTGGGCGAGGAGTGATGGAGCATGTATAGGGTCGGCGCCAAGCCTTATCCGACGAAGATAATGCAGGATAAGCTCTACGAGCTTATCTCGCGTGGCGAGAGACTCGACGGCAGAAAGCCCCACGAGCACAGGCCGCTCGACATCAAGACATCTGTCATAGAGAAGGCTGAGGGCTCAGCCCTCGTCACGCTCGGCGGAACAAAGATAATTGCTGGAGTCAAGACCTCGCTTGGCGCACCCTACCCCGACACCCCGAACCAAGCCAATATAGTGGTCAACGCTGAGCTACTGCCGCTGGCCTCCAGCTATTTCGAGCCGGGGCCTCCGGACGAGAAGGCGATAGAGTTGGCTAGAGTTGTGGATAGATGTATCAGGGAGTCGAAGATGCTTGATTTAGAGAAGCTCGTATACATTCCAGGCAAGAGTGTCCTCGTGATCTATGTGGATGTCTACGTCCTCGACTACGACGGCAACTATTTCGACCCCTCGGTACTCGCCTCCGTCGCCGCCCTCGCGACCGCAAAAGTTCCGGCCTTCCACGTTAGGGACGGGGAGGTCGTGCTGGATCCGGAGAGCCGCGTAGGCCTCCCGATCAAAAAGCTCCCCGTCTCAGTGACCGTCGGGTTCCTCAGGGATAAGATCATCGTGGACCCGACCGCGCTTGAGGAGTCAGCCATAGACACGTCTCTCGTATTAGGCTGGTCAGACGAGAACGAGGTGGCGGCCATACAGAAGAGTCTTCCGGGACTGATGCGGGAGTCGCTGCTTGACGAGCTGATAACTGTCACAAGGGAAAAGTCGATAGAGCTTCGAGCCAAACTGATGAGCGCTGTCGGTCGGATTGGTCTCCCGTAGTGCGAGGAGGCCACGCGAGATATATTACATGGGGATCCTCACGTGAGGTTGTATGCGGGCCGGGAAAGGGATGACCAAGAGGTTTGGAGCCAGATATGGCTCTAGGCTCAGGAAGAAGGTTGAGGAGATAGAGCTAGAGCAGCGGGCGATCCATGTCTGCAGTAGCTGCGGGAGGAGGGCAGTCAGGAGGGTTAGCGTCGGCGTATGGCAGTGTCGGAAGTGCGGCTACAAGTTCGCGGCCGGCGCCTGGTCCCCGAGGGCGTCCACCAGGTAGCCTCCCCCATACTCGCCTCCAGATAGGCGCCCCCCACTACGGAAAACCGGGGGGGATGAAGGTTTTAATCTATCCACCGTAACTGTCTCTTGGTGCGATAAAGCTTGTCGTCTGAGCAGCTTCCGCCGAGCATCCAGCAACAAGTCGCCCGACTGCAGCAGCTCCAGCAGACCCTGAACGTTATGATAGCCGAGAGGCAGAGGCTACAGGCCGAGCTGGAGGAGATAAACCAAGCGCTCGAGGAGCTCGGCAAGAGCAGCGACGACGTGGTGGTCTACAAGGCTGTTGGCCCGATCCTGGTTCAGGTCCCCAAGGAGAGGATCGTGAGCGAGCTCTCTGAGAAGAGGGACCTTAACGACATGAGGCTGAAGGTGATTGAGAAGCAGGAGGCGAGGACGCGCTCTCAGATCGAGGAGCTGCAGAAGGAGCTCCAGAACCTGCTGAGCCAGAGGCGCGCCTAACAGATGCCACAAGGCCTGATGTAAGCCAAGTAAGGTTATGAGGTCGGCGGAACTGGCTATTAAGGAATAATGAGAGACCCATCTCTCGCGGAACAGCTTGCCCAGGAATTCAGGGGGGTCGGCGGCAGCCGCGTAGCCCTACTGCTGCACATTGGAGGGGATCCTGATGCTGTCGCCTCGAGCTATGTCCTCTCCAACATTCTCGGGTGGCTCTCAGCAAGCGTCGCCGGAGTCGCTGTCCCCTCATACATCAGCGATAATGCGGATAGAGTGGCCTCGATGCTCGGAGTCAGCCTATCCACCGAGCTTCCAGAGGCTGATCTTTATGTAGCCGTGGACACAGGCTCGCCAACGCAGCTTGGACCATTCCGCGACGTGGACGATGGAAGGCTGGTGGTGGTTGATCATCACGAGGCTTCGCGTGAAAACTTCAGGGGTCGCGTCTACAGCTCGCCTGCCTACCAATCCACCTCCGAGATCATCCTTGAGCTGGCCGAGCATCTGCGTTATCCTCTTTCGCCCAAAGAAGCCTCCGCCCTCCTTGTTGGAATATACTTCGACACGGTGCGCCTCACCGTCGCAGACGGCGAGACGCTGAGGAAGGTTGGGATACTGGCGGGGTACGGCGCAGCTGCGAGGGGGCTTCTAAACAGACTCGAGACACCGCTTGACTATTCTGAGAGGATTGCTAGGATAAAGGGTGTGAGTCGTGCGGAATTCTACAGATGCGGCGACATAGTCCTAGCCACCACGCGGGTCAGCGCCTTCAAGCCATCAGTTGCAAGAGCCCTGATCATGGTCGGCGCCCATATAGCGATGGTTGCTGACGAGTCTGATGGATACGTCGAGGTAACTTTTAGACAGACACCCGAGATTGCGGACCAGCTCGGCATCAACTTGGTTAGGGACGTGGCTGAACCTCTTGCCACCCTGCTTAACGGTAGCGGGGGTGGGCACGCCTCGGCGGCGAAACTGAGAGTTCCGGGGCAAGTCGAGGATGTGCTTACGCGATGCGTTAACCACTTGGCGTACCTTCTCGGCGAGCATCTTGCGAGGGTTTCGGATGAGTGAGGCGGTCAGGATAGAGAGCCTGTCGTTCAGGTATGCAAGCTCCGAGCGGTGGGCCATCAGAGACGTCTCGCTCAGCATCGAGGAGGGAGAGTTTGTAGTGCTGGCGGGGCCGACGGGCTGCGGCAAATCCACGCTATTCAAGTGCATCATAGGCCTGATTCCACAGATGTATCCGGGGCAGTATGAGGGCAGGGTTCTCGTTAAGGGCCTCAACCCTGCCTCCACCCCGGTCCACCGGATGGCCCAGCTTGTGGGCCTCGTGTTCCAGAACCCGGATAACCAGCTCTTCGCACTGACAGTTGAGGACGACATCGCTTTTCCGCTCGAGAACCTTGGGCTCGGCAGAGAGGAGATCAGTGCGAGGATTGAGAAAGCGCTAAGAGTTATGGGGGTGGAGGATTTGAGGAGGCGCTCGCCATTCGAACTTTCGGGTGGGCAGAAGCAGAGGATCGCGATAGCGTCCGTCCTCGCTATGGAGCCAAAAGTCCTGATCCTTGACGAGCCGACCGCCTCCCTCGACGGCCTGACCGCTAAGAAGCTCATAGAGGAGCTGACCGAGATCAGGAGGAGTGAGGGAATCACGATAATCATATCGGAGCATAGGCTAGACCTGATCCTAAGCGAGGCCACCAGGCTCGTTGTAATGGCTGATGGGAAAATTCTGGCTAGCGGCGAGCCGCGCGAGGTCGTCCACGAGCTGCTTGAGACAGGGGAGGAGAGTGTGGAGACGCCGAAGGTTGCGAGGCTAGCACACTCCCTGAAGCTTTGCAGAGGGGGCAGGGCACCAGTATCCGTTGATGAGCTCGCCACGCTCATACTGGGGTGAGGAGAGCTGATCGAGGTAGAAGACGTCTGGTACACCTATGCGAGCGGCGTAACAGCGCTCAAGGGCGTCAACTTTCGCATAGAAGAGGGCGAGGTCGTGGCAATAATGGGGGAGAACGGGGCCGGCAAGACAACCCTCCTCAAACACTTAAACGGACTCCTCAAGCCTAGCAGGGGAAGTGTAAAAGTCGACTCTGTGGACACGAGGGAGACGACGACCGCGACGCTTGCGAGGAAGGTGGGTCTTGTCTTCCAGAACCCAGACTCCATGTTCTTCTGTACATCAGTCATGGAGGAGGTGATGTACGGTCTCACAATGTTCGGCTACAGCGAGGAAGAGGCCCGGGAGAGATGCCGCGAAGTATTAGAGAGACTCGACCTGTGGAGCCTGCGCGACAAGTCCCCCTTTATCCTCAGTGGCGGAGAGAAGAAGAGGCTTACGATAGCCGTAGTCATGGCGTGGTCTCCCAAATATCTGGTGATAGACGAGCCGACCAGCGGGCAGGACAGGGAGGGGAAGCAGAGGCTACTCCAGACGATCGAGACGATCATGGGCGAGGGACGCTCCATCATTCTCTCAACCCACGACGTGGAGTTTGTAGCAGACCTAGAGCCTAGGGTCGTTTTGATGAGCCAGGGACGTGTCGTCGCCGAGGGCGAAGCCCGCGAGATACTGACCGACCGTGCTCTACTTGAAAAGGCGTCGCTACTCGTTCCCCAGATACCCTCCCTCTTCCTCGAACTGAATAGGAGGTGCGGAGTGGAGGTGGAGCACCGGCTCCTGAGGGTCGAAGACGCCGTATGTGCCTTGAGGAGGGAGGTCCTTCCGAGGCTCAGGGGTGGGGTGCGGTGAGCTTCTCGATAGTTGCAGGCCTCAGATATAGGAGTCTCGACACCGCTATCCACAGGCTAGACCCAAGGGTAAAGCTCTTAATCTCGGCCTCTTTCCTCATCAACGCGCTTCTCTTCAATGAGTACTTCTGCGGCATGGGCACCGTAGCCTCCATCATAGTGGCCTCCCAGCTCTCATTACTCTCCATTGCCAAGTCTCACCGGTCACTTCTAACGACGATGAGGGGCGCTATCCCGCTCATAGCAATAGTGTATGTGCTGAACAGCCTGGGAGGGTGGGCCGAGGGTATTCCTCTGGAGGAGCAGCTCTACAGGGCCACCGCTTCCTCGGCGCGTTTCCTGGCCTTTATAACTTCTTTCTCCCTCTTCTTTCTAACGACTTCACCCGACGAGTTCGGGCTCCTACTGTTCAAGTTGCGGGTTCCCTACACTTATGCTTTCGTGTTTGTGGCTGCGGTCCGACTGGCTCCCATACTCGCAGAAGAAGTGCAGGACATAGTTGATGCGCAGAGGTCGCGGGGGAGAGAGTTGGAGGGTAGGAACCCGATAAGGATTCTGAGGGGAGTCGTAAGCATATTCACGCCGCTCCTAATAAACTCGCTGAGGCGAGCCTACGAGATGGCTGAGGCGCTCGAGGTGAAGTGCTTCGGAGCATCGCAAAAGAGAACCTCCTATAGGGAGCTTCGCATGAGGAGGACTGATTACGCCGTCATGCTTGTGACAATAGCGTTCGAGGTGCTAGTACTATATCTACGCGCTTTGGGCGTTCTGAACGGCCTACCCTAAAGTTCCTCCCTCATCCTCAAGATCCAGTCTATGTCGGAGACCAGCGAGGCGAGCGTGGAGGCCCCCGCGCCCTCGCCTATAAGGGTCAGCTCGCCCATGAGGCTAGCGCGGAACTGGATCGCGTTTAGGGTGCCGTGGACGCAGAGGGGGTGGTTCAGCTTTACGAGCCTCGGTGCCACAGTCAGCTCGCCCTCCTCGATCCGGCCGATCAGCTTTATGGTCATGCCCATCTCCTTCGCCGCCATCATGGCCTCCGATGTTATCCGCGTTATCCCGGCGACCTTGACGTCGCTGAGTCTCTTATCCATCCCCATAAGAGCGTTGGCTAGTATGACGATCTTGCATGCAGTATCAATCCCCTCAAGGTCCAGTGTAGGGTCTCTCTCGGCGAGTCCGAGCCGCTGGGCCTCAACGAGAGCCAGATCGAGTGGTAGGCCCTCAAAATGCATCCTGCTGAGAATATAGTTTGTCGTCCCGTTCAATATTCCTCGTATACTGAGGATCTTATCCCGCCGAAAGTATTGCCTCGCCAGTGAGAAGATAGGTATCCCCCCGCCCACTGTAGCTTCGTAGCATAGGTAGAGCCTCCTAGACTCGGCCTCGGAGACCAGCTCCTTAAAGGCAATGACGAGCGGCCCCTTGTCCGCTGTGACGACATCCATGCCCCGGGCTAGTGCAGTGCGGATATAGGTGACGCCGGGTTCGCCTGTCCTTATGTTAGTGGGTGTGAGGACTACGGCGATGTCTGCATCAGAGTTCTCAACCATCTCGATAGGTGGTTTCTCCCTAAACTTGGCGTGCCTCGAGAGGTCATCCTCAAGCTCGCCGGGCCTTAAGCCCTGATCACTGTAGACGTATCCCCGCGAGTTTGCAACTCCTGCCAGAAGCAGCTCTTCTCGTCCATATTTTTCTAGGACCCGCGCAAGCCTCTTCCCGAGGAATCCATACCCCACGATGATCAGGCGCTTCAACTCTCCTCCAGCACCAGGAGGCAACCCTTTTCCGAGGCTAGGAGGCCGAGGTCCTGTAGTAGCCGTTGGCGGTCGTCTACTCCCACGCTGAAAACGACCCGCATGTAGGGGGCCACGCTGCCGCCTCCAACTGTAAGGCTGATCACTTCTCCACGCCCCCTAAAGGCGCTTCTCAGCTCCTCGACAGGCAGGTAGCCCAGCACCATCATCGTCTCTATACGCCTCTCAAGCGACTCTAGGCTTAAAACAGGTATACCACGCTCCTCTATCCCACGTCTAGCACCCTCTACGCTCTCGTGGCTCGGAAACTCCACAGATATGCTCACAGGCACGTATCCGCCGGTTATCCTATCCCTGCTGTGGACGATCGATATGATGTTCCCACCGTTAACCGCTATGCTCTCTAGTGCCGCTAAGAGGGATCCTGGCCTGTCCGTGAGCCCGAGGGTCATCCGAACCCTCATACCTCAACCCGTAAGAACGGGGCCTCCGTCTATAAAAAGAAAAGAAGCCTCTGGGGGCTAGCGGCCCCTTCCGGCCTGCTTGCCACCGACCATCCTTGCCCCTATCACTCTGCCAGCCTCACCTAGCTTGATGATCTTCTCTGACTTGATAGGTTTCACAACCCTCTTCTCGATCTCAGCCAGCTCGAAGAGGCTCTCTGACAGCATCTGGCTCAGGGAGTTGAAACGTCTTTGATAGGTGCGCTGGCTGGGCCTTGACAGGTAACCTATCTTCGCCAATAGGTTGAGGAGTGAGGTTATGCTCCGCCTCGCCTTCCTGTTCATGGTCAGGTCCTCGGGGAGGAGGGGGTCAAGGTCACTCAGTTTGAAGGGTTTGTCACCCATCATGTTTATGGCGGCCAGGATCGCCCCGATGTGCTGAGGCTGAAGATAGCGTCGATTCTTCGCCAGCAGGCTAATTATCGGGTTCAAGGGGAGCGAACACCCTGTCCGCGCAGCCTCGGCGGGTCTGTATCATTTGGCAGCCCTCCCCCTCAACAGAGCAGAGAGTTCCTCCAGAGTGAGGCTCCTCACAAGCTTACCAGACCTGTTGACGTTCGAGACGAGGAGGGCCTCCTCGACTCTTACCGCTTCAGCATCGGCGTATTTTTCTGGGACTCCAACGTAGACCCTGAGCCTCTCTAGAGCGTTCCGTCCCTTCGGCTTCTTCCTAGGCAACATTCTAGCGACCGTGTACCAGAGAATACGCTCCGGCCTTCTCGGAAACCAGACCTGTGGCTTCCTGATAGAGGAGTACCAAGTCCTGCCTACCAGCTTAAGATACCTCTCGAGGATAGCAGCCTTCGACCCTGTGATCACTACCTTGTCAGCATTGATTATAACCACATACTTCCCCTCTAGGAGCATCTTAGCTACGCGCGAGGCCAGCCTGCCTAGCTTGTGGCCGGAACCGTCTATCACGACCACCTCACGGGTAAGTTGCGACAAGCCTCACCTACCCCACAATCACGAGTCCCTTGCTGCTACCATCCTTGTCAAGATACTCCTCGAGATAATAAGCCTCACCACCAGCCTCTAAGACCTTCCGATAAGCAGCGTCCGAGAAATCGAAGGCGACCACCTTCAGAGGCCTCTTAAGTGAGCCGCCCCCAAGAAGCTTACCCACGACGAGGACCTTGCCCGCCGGTGCATCCACCCTATTCAGGCGGTATATGTTGACCGCCCTCATCCTCCTCGAGGAGGCCTCGAGGTGACGGAGGACGGCCGCCCAGAACCTGCTCCTCTTAGCCATCCTCCGAACCTTGATGCGAAGCGCCCTGCTCTTCTCCGACCCACTCATGACTACCACCAATAGAAGCTACTACGTCATCATTAAGTCTCCTGACGATCTCCTCAAATATCTTAGCGGCTTCCAAGACCATCCTTCGTGGGGGCAGGAAGCCGAACGACTCGACGTATAAAAACTTCTTGCCGCCCTCCTCATAAAAAGTCGCCAACCCCGCTTGCCATTTTGCATGCTTCTTACCCTTACCCAGCCGGACATAGAGCTCGAGCTCGACCGACTGCCCATCAGCGAGCTTGACCAGCGGGAACTCCCCGCTTGTTGGCCTCACACGCTCCGAGCCGGACTCCAGCTGGAGGTCTGAAGAGTATACAGTGACGACCCCGCCGCTGGCGGATTTCCTGAGGCTGTACCTGACGCTACATCGCGGGCAGCCGAGCTGGCTCCCGCAGTCACAGTCCTCGGGCAGAACGTAGTTCTCGAGGTCGGTGGTGAAGGGTATCAGAGATATTCGATGGGCGAGGACCTCATGGGTCATCACGGAGGTGTTCTCAATAACTAGCACCTCCTCTACGGCCATTGTGGGGACCTCGTTGATGATCATCCGCCGGAGCGCGTTCCCTAGGGAGTGTGGGACATCTCCCAGCTCGAGCCGCACCCAGTCTTCCCCTTCACCGTCCACCCTTATTTGATAGGGCAAGCCGAGCGACTAACGATAGACCCTCTATTAAGGATTATTATATTTCTGGCCTCGGGTATCCATGTAGTGTTGTTTGTCCTTTTCCCCTAAGATTACCTCGTTTCCCATGCTCTAGCTTTGTTGGTATGTTTCCGTGCTCTATGCCTAGTGTGTTTTAGTTTAGACCTCTCCTTCTTTACTACTCCTATCTCCTTCTCTAAGCCCTTAATGCTTGATAGTATGTAGTCGATTTCTCTTGGTAGTATTAGTTTCCCTGAGGTCTTATATATCTTTGGATGTTGGAGCGTTATTTTGGACTTGGTGTCTAATTACCCCCACTTGCCAGTTTAAACCCTCCCCTGGCCTGGTCAAGGAGACACGGCTGAGTTCTGTGAAAGTTTTAAATTAATGGGTTCGTGATCTAGCGGACGTATGGGAGATCCTAAGAGGCCGAGGAAGAAGTACGAGACTCCGAGGCACCCGTGGCAGGAGGATAGGCTCAAGGAGGAGCTGCAACTCGTAGGCGAATACGGGTTACGTAACAAGAGGGAGCTTTGGAGGGCAGCCTCAGTCCTGAGGAAGTATAGGAAGATTGCGAGGGACCTCTTCGTCCTCACAGGTGAGGAGAGGCGAAGGAGGGAGCGCGCCCTCATCGACAAGCTCTACAGGATTGGGCTCGTCCCTGAGGACGCGGACGCAAACTACGTCTTACAGCTCACCGTGAGGGATATTCTTGAGAGGAGGCTCCAGACCATCGTCTACCGGAAGGGCCTTGCAAGGACGATCCACCAGGCAAGGCAGCTCATCACTCATAAGAAGATAGAGGTCGGTGGGCGGATAGTCTCGGCACCCGGATACTTGGTTCAGAGGGAGGAGGAGGACAAGATAGGCCTCGTGATCCCCCAGCCAGCGGCCTAGACTCTGCGCCCCCGGCGGCCTCCCTTCCTCCTCACGCTGTCGTGCGGTAGGGGTGTCACGTCTTCAATCCTACCTATCATGACCCCCGACCGCGCTATGGCCCTTATAGCCGCCTGAGTCCCAGGGCCCGGGGTCTTCGACTTCACGCCCCCGGGTGCTCTAACGCGTATGTGGACGCCCGTTATCCCCCTCTGCTTTACGGCCTCCATCACGTAGTTGGCTGCCCTAGTCGCGGCGTAGGAGGAGGCTTCCAGCCTCCCAGACTCCACGAACATGCCGCCCGACGCAATAGCGATGGTCTCAGCTCCGGTGATGTCCGTTGCGTGTATGATTATGTTGTTGTATGAGGAGTAGATGTGGATGATTCCCCACAGCTCCCTCTTAGCCTCAGCCTGCTGAGCCTCTGACATCTGGAATCTTCTGCCACAAGCCACGCTTAAAACCTTAGCTAAGGCAGGGGCGAAGCCACCCGCGGCTCGAAGACCGGCCTGGGCAGGGGCTAGGCCTAGGCCACGTATTTTCTTAGGTTCGTTAGGCTTGTTTTGGCCGCCTCTATCCCGTCCTCCGGTATCCTGATGGCATCAGAGGGCTTAGAAAACTCCGGGGGCGTCTCCACGTTCAGATAGCCGTCATAGCCGATCTGCCTCAACATGGATACGAATTTCGACCAGTCAACCGATCCCTGACCGACGTATCTGAATCCTCCCGGCCCCCTCGAGGCCATGTCGTAATCCTTTGCGTGGATCACCAAAATCTTGTCCCCAAGGATCTCGAGCCAGTGCTCGAAGGGCGATAGCTCAAGCACGTTCCCCACGTCGAAGTAAACGCCGACACGCTCAGAGCCCACCTCCTCCACGAATCTCCTAAATATCTCGGGATCGTAGAGGAACCTGCTCCAGACGTTCTCCACACCGATGTTAACGCCGAGGTCCTCAGCCCACCTCGCCGCGCGGTTCAGCGCACTAAGGGCGAGCTTATAGGTCTCCCTATAGCCTACCTCAGCCCTCGCGACCGCGGGTACAACTAGGAGTGTTGATGCGCCGATGTCGGCGGCCAGCTCAAGCCCAGACCTTAGATAGCTGAGGCCCCGCTCTCTCTCCGCCTCGTGGGGAGAGGAGAGGCTGTATCTCCAGAAAACACCCGTAGCGACGCTTGGTAGCTCTAGGTTATGGGAGTCTGCGAGCTCCGAGATCTCCCCAAATGTATGCCCCTACATACTCGTGGACATCTAGGGCTTACATTTCTCTAACTTTGGATATCAGTGTAGTGTTGTCTGTCCTTTTCCCCTGAATATTACCTCGTTTCCCCACGAGTCTAGCTGTATAGGGATGTTGCGGTGTTCTAATTATAGTAGGTGCTTTAGTTTAGGCCTCTTTTTCTCTACAACTCCTATCTCTTTTAATGTCGTATAGCGTATTTCTCTTGGAGTATTAGTTCGTTTGAAGTCTTGTATATCTTTGGATGGTGGGCCATTATTTTCAGCCTGGTCTCTAAATGTTTATGTAACGTTTCTAGCATCGGTTCTGTATAGTTGTTGGATGAGGGCGGGACCGACATGCCCGGGCACAAGGGGCCGTGGCCGGGTTTGCGTCCCGTCCGATGCGGGACGGTCCCCGAAGGGAGCAGGGATGCTCCCTGCGCCGCTGTGGCGCCGCCGGGGAGTGTCCTCCCCGCCCGTATCCCCCTGAAAAGAATTGCTCCCGGGTCGGGGCTGGGAGATTTGGGGGTAGATGGGGGAGGAGGGGTGGCCGAATGGGCTAAGGCCGCTCCTGCCCTAGAAGCACCAGAATACAGAAGATTTTGACTAGACCCCGAGTGGGTTGCCTCTACCCGGAGAAAGACTCCGGGCCGCCCAGTGCTTGTGGGCGGCTGGGGCTGCCCATTTGGGGGAGGGGATTGGGCGCCGGGGAATGCTCCGCCCGGTGCCTAGGTGGGCGGCTGGGGGCCAGGGGGGCCGGTGTCCGGTTCGGAAACCGGCCCTGGCCAGCCGGTTCGGCTGGCGCGCTTGGCCGCGGCGCGCCGAAGGCCCCCTATCCCAGCTATTGGGTGTGGGTCCTTGTTCCCGGCGGTGGGGGCTGCCGCTCTCCCGGTTCGGGGGGCGGCCGGCTGCTCCGTCTCCTCGCCACCCGGTTCGGGGGTGTGGTTGACGGTCCCGCGACTCTAGGCGGCCTTGCTGGATGACTGGCGCGGGTGCTCCGGTTCGGGGCTCCGCGGCCGGCGCCGGGGGAGGGCCCAGCCGTCTAGGACAGCTCCACCGCAGACTCCACCCGGTTCGGGAGGAGGGGCTGGTGGAGCACTTGACGACTCCCTGACGGCTCCCGCGGTTAGTGTCTAGGTCTTTTTCCCCGGGCAGGGCCGGCCTCCGGGTCCAAGCGGGGGATAGGCATACCCGGGACTATGGCGCGGCGTGCAGGGGACCCCCAGGCCTAGATTGCCGCGGGAGTGTAGGAGAATTCTTGACGGCTTAGCAGATGCCCTTACTGATGCCTGTGCCGCGCTCCCGGGAGCGGCGACGGGGCTAGAGGCCTCTGGGCCGAGACGCGAAGGCTCCGGGGCTAGGTGCGCCCCTGGTGCCCCCGCCACACCCTTTGGGTGGAGCCGACTCCGGAGCGTGGCTGGGGAGGCCTGCGCGGCGCGGGATAGAGAGTCGCGCTGACTGTACCCACCCCATAGGCGGCCTTGTGGAGTGGGGAGGACTCCATGCTGGTCGGGGGCTAGAGGCCCCCGCCCCTCCCCGGCCGCTGAGGGGAAATGTGCGTGGAGTCTTCCCCTGTCTCCGATCGAAGACGCCCAAGAGATGGGCGGCCCGGGCATGCCCCGGGTAGCGACGAGTGCGAGCCGCCAATGGGGGGAGAGGGGGTGGATAAGTGGTGAGTGGGACGGTCTTCGTAGACTTCGGACGCAACAGGGTCTATGCTCTCCCAGAGGATGGTGAAGAGGTGATGGTCTTCAACGACTTCCTAGAGATGTTTGGGAAGTTGAGGCCGAGGGTTGTGGTTGCTGATAGTTATCCGAGGAAGCTTCAACCCACTATAACGCGGCTTGACGGGGCTACGTTCCTGAGGCTTAGAGATCTTAAAAAACTCTCCGAAGAGCGAAAGAACAATGGTCTCAGCAAGACAAACGAGAATGATGTGAAGGCTCTAAGACAGATGTTCTATAAGGCTCCAGGTCTGTTCCAGCCGCTTTATGCTTCTCCGTTGGAGCTTGAGGTTAGGGCTCTGACGGAGCTTTGGGTGGAGATGGCTGGGATAAAGAGGGGGGCGAAATATGCGCGGACCACAACGGATGATCCGTTAGCTGTAGAGACTCATAGGGTGCTTAGGCGCTACACCGAAGGGCTGGCGACTAGGATCCATGAGAGGGCTATGGAGCTACCGCTCTATAGGATGGTTGTCGAGAGGCTCGGTCTTAAGGGACCTGCACTAGCATACATCGTCTCACATGACTCCATCGTCCTCAAGACATTGTCTAGGACTGGGTTGGAGACGCGTTATGAGTTGTTCAGACGTCGATGGAGAGGTAGAGGATTACGGAGCCAACTACTGATGCAATTGGCATACGCAACAATCTTACATAGAAATCAGAGGTATCTAGCAGTATATGAGAGCTATCGTCAGAGGGGTAAGAAGCATTGGCAGGCAATCCTAAGGGTGGCTCAGAGAATTCTAAGAGACATTAGGAGACTAGCGATAGAGGCCCAGGAGGCCGGGCCGACTCCAGCCTGACGGAGAAAGAACCCAGAGGGCTGGAGGGCCAGCTTCGAGATCCAACTACCCCATAGGTGTGAAAAATTCTGTGGGGTAGTGTGGCCGAGAAGGATCTCCATCCAGGCCTTCTGGGTTTCTCTAATGTCTGGTTGGAGAAAAACCAACCCCTCCCCTTTATCTCTCCTCTTCTACACATATTAAGTGGCTTCTATAACTTCAGATCTTCGGCTTTCTCCTGTACACCGAGGGTCTGGAAGTCTACGAAGACGGACTCCTTCTCCTCGCCGCCTTGCCGATCCTATCGGGCGAGAAGTTGGAGTCGTCGTACACGACCTCGAGGCCCTGGTACCCCAGCTGAGAGGCGATCCGTATAGCCTCGTCATATCCTCTTGGGAGATTGAGACGCCAGCCCCCGATAGTCCAGGCATTGAGGCCTATCTTCACACCAGGACTCCACTCGACCTGCTTAATAATCTATAATTCTTGGTAGCTCGTGGGGTCCTCGATTCCCAGTGTCTCGAACATCTTTCGCCTCTGCATGCACCCAGCACACCTTCCGCAGTGTAGCTCCCCAGCGCGCCAGCAGCTCCAAGTCATGCCGAGGGGGACGCCAAGCTGGTAGGCCAGCCTCCAGACCTCCAACTTCCGGAGGCCTATTAGTGGAGCCTTCACCGACGCTCCGAAGCCGGGCAGACTTCTCTCGAGTAGCTCGTTAAAAGCCTCTATGAAGTCGCATCCCACGTCGGGGAAAGTCTCGACATCGTCCCTGTTGTGCCCTACAACTATCTCTCGGGCGCCAAGCGAGGAGGCTACGTGAGCCGCCACAGAGTAATATATGATGTTCCTGGCTGGTAGGAAGACGGGGGGGAGGCTCTGCGCCGCCGGATAAGAGTCGGCCAGTCGGGGAAGGTCCTCCGCCTCGCGGAGAAACTGCATATCAATCTCCATGTGACCAGCAGCACCGGCAAGCCCAGAAAGCCTCCTAGCGGCGGCCGCCTCGCCCGGACTCCTTCGATAAAAATTTATGGATAGTGTGTAGACTTCGCTGGCTCCATTCTCCTTTCTGAGCAGCCAGAGAGCTGCGGCCGAGTCTACGCCGCCCGAGAGCAGTAGGAGGACTCGCCTAGTCATCTCTGCGGCGCGTAGTCGTGGTCTCTGCGCTCTTACCAATGCCCTCGCTGATGCATACCCTTACCACGGTCACATTCTCTGGCATCCGCTCCATCACGTACTCAGATATGTAGGTTGCGATGTTCTCGACCGTGGATTCAAAATCAGCCACGAACGCCTGGGATGCCGGTAGCTCTAGCCTGTACTCCCCATCTCTCCCCGAGAAGGCTACGACTAGTCTTCCGCCGTCCAGCCCCACTACATACTTCTTGCAGACAAATATCTTGTGGTCAAGCTTTGAGATCGCCTCGCGTACGACGGACTTGAGATAGCCGAAGTCAACTATGATGCCGGTCGAGTCCTTAACCCCCTCCACCTCTATCTCGACCCTCGACGAGTGCCCATGAATTGTGGAGCACTTACTGATGTGAGGGAGGAAGTGGGCATAGTCGAAGTTTAGGGAGTCGTCGTCTATGCGTAGTTTCCCCGAGTTGGGGAGACTCGGCAACTTCCTTCATAACACCCCCGGGGGGCTGGAAGCTACAGATTGTTGCAAGTCATAAAGATATCACCAGTGAGAGCATCTTTGATAAGTGTTATATGCCCATTTTGGGATGGTTTGCATGCATGCAGCGGTTTGACGCCGTGGTCGTTGGAGGGGGGTCCTCAGGCCTCATAGCGGCGGGTGAGGCGGCGAGGCGGGGGCTGAGCGTCCTCCTCCTTGAAGAGGACATGGTTGTGGGCAGACCTGAGAGGTGTGCTGGCCTCTACAGCATAAGGGGCCTGGAGAGAGTTGGGGTGAGGCTCAGCAGGAGTTACGTCCAGAACCTTTTGTGGGGCGCGGTTATCCGTTCGCCTAAGGGTGCGGAGCTCGAGATAAAAGCCTCTTCGCCGGTCGCGGTCGTGGCGGAGAGGGAGGCGTTGGACAGGTTCCTAGCGGAGGAGGCTCTCTCGTCAGGCGCCAAGGTTCTTGTAGGTACCCGTGTCGCGGGGTGTAGCCGGGTGGACGATGGGCCTTGCAAGGTCGTCACCGAGGATGGCGAGACCTATCGCGCGGGCGTCGTCATACTGGCTGAGGGGTCAGCCGGGCGGCTGGCAAGAGGCATTTACAAACAGTATTATGCGCCCTACTGGATGCCCATCATTCAGCTCGTGGTGAGGGGTCACGGGCTCGACCCGCGGAGGGCTCACGTCTGGTTCAAACCCTACTTGAGGGATTTCTTCGGATACCTCGTACCCATTAACGAGGAGCTCGGCAGGGTGGGCGTGGCCGGCAAAAGCGACCTGCACAAAAAAGCGATTAGGCTAATCCGCGAGGAGATGCCTCAGGCGAGGGCAATAGGCTACATGAGTCACTCGATCTACAGGGGGCCGCCACTCGAACACGGTCTGACAGGAAGGGTCTTGCTCGTCGGGGACGCGGCTGGACAGGTGAAGGCTACAACGGGAGGTGGCGTCGTGGTGGGCGGAATCTGTGCGAGGGCTGCAGGGACGCATGCATACCGACTCTTAACAGAGGGTGATGAGGGGGCCTATAGACGCATGGTTAGGGGCCTATATAGAGAGCTAAAGATGATCTACTGGCTGTCCAAGGCCCTCTCAACACTACGTTACTCACAGCTAGACATGCTAATCAAGGCAGCATCAGAGTCGGGGTTCGCAGACGCGCTCTCCAGGCGGGGTGACATGGACCTTCAGGTGTCCGGCCTAACGCTGAGCATCGCGTCCACGAGGGGACTCAGCTTCCTCTCCCACCTAGCTAGGAGCCTGATCTAAGCTCGATGGGAACATACTGTTTGAGCTTGTCGCCGGTGTATAGGTGGAGAGGCCTGATAAGCTTGTTATCGGTCCAGTACTCTAGAATGTGGGCTGCCCAGCCCGCTGTTCGGCTTACTGCGAAGAGTGGCGTGAAGGTATCCTCGGGCAGACCTAGTGCGCGATACACTATCGGCGTCCAGAGATCCACGTTGGGATATATACCCCTGTTTGCGAGCTTCTTCTCACCATACTCCTCGAGAGCCTGTGTAACCCTAAGTAGCATCTTACCCTCTTGGCTAAGCCTATCTTCAAGCCGCCGGATAATCTCCTTGACAATAAGCGCCCGCGGGTCATAAGTCTTATAGACTCGGTGGCCAAAACCCATGATCTTCCGCTTTGAGCGAAGAGCCTCTTCAACCCACTCTGGAACCCTCGCGGGATCGCCGATCTCGAGGGCCTGCTTATAGCTGGCCTCCGAGGCGCCGCCGTGCAGCGGCCCCTTTAGAGCTAGTATTCCGGCGGCGACAGAAGAGAACAGGTCGCTAAGTGTTGAGGCCGCGACTAGGCAGGCGAACGTGCTGGCCGGGATTCCGTGCTCGGCGTGTAGGATGAGTAGGTCGTCAAGGATGGCCGCCTCCTCGCTCGTAGGGGGCTCCCCCCTAATCATGTACAACATGTTCTCGACGAATCCGAGGTCGCTTCGGGGCGGGATGTAGTCTCCGCCGAGCTTCAGCCTCACAATGGTCGAGAAAAATGCTCCCATCCTACTCACCGCCCTCACGGCCGAGGAAGTGTCTGAGGGGTCGCCGCCCTGCTTGCCGCTACCCTCAATTACCATTAAAGTCGCCAGGATGGATAGAGGATCCATCTTAGACACAAAACTTCTTATAACGTCGAGGTGGTCCCCCCCAAGTCTCATGTTCGAGACAAGCTCCCTTACGTGTGCGTCATACTCCTTCGCGGTGGGGAGCCTCCGGTTCAGTAGTAGGAAGACGATCTCCTCGTAACGGCTACGCTCGACCAACTCCCTCACGTCATACCCGGAGTAGTAAAGAGCGCCCCGCTCGAGATCTATAAAGCTGATGGCGCTCTCGGTAACATAAACCCCCTCAAGCCCCTTCTGCACCCTGATGCCCGAGCTCAAGTCACCGACAATTAATTCATCGCGCTACAAATATATTTGAGTATTTTGTCTCCGCGTAGACGTTTATGCTTTTGAGTATCCGCTGACCCCCCGCAGTGGGCTAAGCAGTGGCTCCAAGTTCTTAAGCCTTTCAAGGGTGAGGACTCTCTCCCAAAGATCTTTTGCCTCCTCACCCAACGCACCTTCGGAGAGCCTATGAAACTTATTGTATAGCTCCTCGTCGCTGAGGGGGTTCATGAAGTGGCCTTTGGGGTAGAGTACCTCCTCGGAGAGTCTCCCCCCATCGCGGAGTACAATAGTGATCGAGGTTCCGACCGCGTTGGGGTAGGTCTCGTCGTATCTCGGATCCACCTCTATCCGCATTTTCTCCATCAACTCGAGGACTGAGGGGTCGACCAGCTTGGGCTCCTTGAAGCTGTCGAGCCAGATGTAGTTGTCTAGTAGGCCGCGCGCCACGATGTAGGGGAGGCTGTGGTCAGCCGTCTCGCGCGATCTTGGCCTCCACTTCTCCCTATCCTTGACTATTATCTTGTAGGCGACGGTGAAGGTCTTGACGAGGATCTGCTCAACATCACTAGGCTTTATTTCGCCGAGGGCTTCCCTGATTTTGAGTATACACTCGACCGCCGACATCGAGTGGTACTCCACGGGCCACCATTTGATCGAGGTGCGTAGTATTCTGGCCGCGTTCCGCGTGAGCTTGGGCATGGTAAATGGGCCCGAGACGGCCTTCATGTATCCCAGCTCTCCCTCAAATACAGGTCTTGGACCTGTCATGCCCTCCGAGGCTAGGAGTGCGGCGTAGAGCCCGATGCTGGCGGCGAAAGAGGCCGCGCACCCCTTCCACATACTGAGCTCGCCCACTCTCGTCTGTCTCAGGGCCGCTGCATGTGTGGCCGCTATATTCACCGCTTCCTCCGCCTTTTTGGCATCGAGCCCAAGTAGTGAAGAGACGCCGGCGGCGCTTCCCAGAGCTATGTTTGAGACGTGGTCGAACCCTCTGTCCCTGAGAGTAGCGGCGTCAGACATGGCGCAAGCCACCTCGTAGCCGACCAGTATGCCCCTCAGCAGGTCCTCACCCGACACCTGATAGCACTCGCCGGCGGCGATGAGCGCGGGTATGATGTCGCTCGGATGTATGGCCTCTCGCGATAGATAGGTGTCATTGAAATCGAGATATCTTACTAGGACCCCGTTCGCGAAAGAGGCGTAGTGGGGGTTAGCTCTCTCCCGACTGCCCAGCACAGTCGCCCCGTTTGGCGAGGGCCACCGCTCCGCAATCTTACGCGCCACTAGGGCCGGAGGAGCGTCGAGGGCCGCCAGCATCACGCCGAACGAGTCGATGAGCCTCCGCTTGGCCTCTTTGACCGATTCGGGTGCGAAATCGTGGAAGTTGGCGTTCGCTATAAAATCAGCTAACTCCCCAGAAACCGGTGTGCTCACAACAGTGTGGGAGGCCCGGATGGCAATTAACCTTATCACATAGTTGTAGAGCCGCTACACTTATCTACTCTTCAAAAGGTCAGGTAGCGCGATGTGCTGCCACAACTATCAAAGTGCGGTGAGGGACAAGACCAGGACTAAGAGAAGAATAGTTGCCGTGGCTCGAGACGACGCGGCAGCAGTAGCCTCTGCCTAGCTTCTCGCCGAGAGAGATCTTCCTCCAGCCCCCTATTTTTCCACGCCCCAACCAACCCCCACGGCGCTAGATCAACACCAATATAGTGGCTCCGTGGGGTATTGGTTATGAATTTCGAGTTCACAGAGGAGCAGCGCATCTTCCGTGAGAACGTAGCCGAGTTCTGTAAAAGGTGGATTGAGCCTCGCTGGATCGAGATCGACGAGAGTGGCCGCATAGATCCTGAGCTGGTTCGGAGGATGGCCTCGCAGGGCCTCATCGGGCTTGTACTGGATGAGGAGTATGGGGGTCAGGGGGGCGGATTCGTCGAGGCCGCAATCGCCTCTGAAGAGATAGCCTACCACGCGCCGGCCCTTTCACTGGCAGTGCTGAACCTTCTACAGAACTCCTGGGCCTACATCGTACAGCTCTACGGCTCGAGAGACGCGGCGGCCGAGGTTTTACCACGAGTGACTTCGGGTGAGGCGCTGGTGGGTATAGCAAGCACCGAGGCGCATGGAGGTAGCGACGTGGCTGGGATCAGGTTGAGAGCTACGAGGACAGGGGATGACCGCTGGATCGTGAGCGGAGAGAAGTCGATGGTCTCCCTCCCCTCCATAATTAAGGAGATGCCTTGGGGGGGAGGATGGGTCCTCATCGCAAGGACCGGGCCTGTCGAGGAGAGACACAACAGCATAACCACTTTCCTCGCCTTGATGAAGAGGGGTGGTGTGCTTTTGCCCGGTATCTCATACAAGCCGTGGACAGAGTTCGCCAGACGGGGACTCGACACTTCCGTAGTAACGTTCAGCGACTTCGTGTTGGAGGACAGGTATAGGATCGGCGAGACCAACAAAGGCTTCAAAATAGCGATGGAGGGGTTCAATCTAGCACGAAGCTTAATAGGCGCCGTGACCATCGGCTGCGCTCGTTGGCTTATAGAGAGGGGGATCGAGTGGATAAAGCAGAGGATTGTCTTCGGCAGGCCCATAGCCTCTTACCAGTCCATAAGCTTCAGGCTTGCGGAGCACCTGAAGGAGCTTGAGGCCGCGAGGCTGCTCTGCTACAAGGCGGCCTGGGTCGCGGATAGGTACTACAGAGAGAAACGGCCTGGCACGACCCTCCGGGATGTTGCGCTTTATGGCGCGATGTCTAAGCTAAAGTGCGCATCACTCGCCGTCGATATAGGTGAGGATGTTATGAAGTGGTATGGCGGGGCATCCTACTATAAGGAGCTCCCTATCTTTCGGGCCTGGCTCGGAGCCTTCAGCTACGTGGTTGGGGCGGAGGGGACGGAGAACATGATGAAGCTCATCATAGCGAGAGAGACGCTCGGCAAGGAGTTCATCTCCTAGCCTAGGGCCTGGTACAGAAGGTTCGCAGACATAGCCAGGAGGAAGGCCGCGAATACTATCTCGAGGGCCCTCCCGCTCAGCTTCAGCGATGTGCGGGCGCCGAGCTGCGCCCCAGCTAGAGCGCCCAGCCCGACCGGTAGGGCGAGCCACGCATTAACATTGCCGAGGAACGCGTGGGAGGATACGCCGATGATGGAGGTGATGGTGAGTATAAAGTGGGAGGTTGCTGTCGCGAAGTGTACGGGGAAGCCTAAAAGTAATATCATGAGGGGGACATGTACGATTCCTCCGCCCACCCCGAAAAACCCGCTTATGATGCCTGAGAGGAAGGCGAGGAAGCCGACTAGCAGCCATTCGCGGGGGCCTCTTAACGACGCTGTCTTCTGGCCTTTAGTGGCGTCTGAACCTTCTCTGCCCCTCTCTATCATTCTGAGGGCCGCCACTATTAGCATGACCGCAAAGAGGACCGTGAAGGGCCCCCTATCGATGTAGCCGGTCAAGATTGCGCCGAGGACGGAGCCCGGGACCGTGAAGACGCTCATAACAGTCCCGGTCCTGAAAACTATTCGGCCCTGCCTGTAGTATGCTATTGTTCCTGAGAGGGCGTTGAGGAATACCACGACTAGGCTGGTCCCAGCCACCTCTCCTGGTCTAAGGGCGTAAAAGGATAGAAGGACTGGGCCGACGATGAATCCACCGCCTACCCCCATAACCGTGCCCAAAAAGCCTACGGACAGGCCAAGCATAGTCAGTGAAAGCCAGGAGAGCACAGACTGACCACCTAGCCACGCCCAAGCGTTCAACACTTCCTTATCTATGTCACCTACCCAGCTGCACCTATAGCGTCTGGCGCGGCCTTTGGGGCCCGTGCGTATAACTTATATTTTGACGTGGGCCATCGCCTCGTGAGTATGCCGAAAGAGGAGAAAGCTGGTCTTTGGAGGCTCTACAGGGTCTCTCCCGACGGCAAGCTGGAGAGGCTGGCTAGTTTCTGCCCAATATGTGGAACCGGCTACATTATGGCTAGACACGCCGACAGGTATACATGTGGCAGGTGCGGCTACACCAGCTTCATCGAGGCTGAGAAGAGGCAGCGATGAGGCTTCGGCCCAGCTTATTGGCCTCCTCATCGATCAGTACAGCGACCACCCCTTCTCCTGGCTGGCCATAGAGCATTAGGCTGCCTAGTGGAGCCTCAGCCATCACGACGAGTCCGAGGAGGTCCTCCTCACCCTCGACCCTAACTATGACGGGCCCCCTCATCTTGAGGGCGCGCTCAACGGTCTTGTAGGCCGCCCTGTTAATAGTCCCAGGCCTATTCGGGCAGACGAGCTCCCGCGCCCCCTGCAACACGATTCGCTCGATGGGTTTTCTCTCTATGTTGCCATCCACTATCGCAACGTCGGGCGTGATCCCGAGGGCGATGAGCTCTCTTGTCACGCCGTCCCCCACGGAGATCACCTTTGTCCAGCCGCCCTGAGAGACGAGGCTAGCTAAGGGCTGCCTAGTTTCGGCTGGAGAGCCCTTGATAAGCCTACCCAGCGGTCTTCTAACCCTCTGCCTTACGCTCTCCGTGACAACGATCTCGTCACTCAATTTTCAGGGCGTAACGCCCCGGCCTCTCAATCCCGAGGAGCTTGGCTATCTCTGAGTTGCCGGGGGAGATTAGGATGAGCAGGCCCGAGTATGATGACGTTAGGTTTGTCGATCCACAGTTATCACACTTGTTGCCGGCCACGAGGCTTCTGCAATTCCTGCAGGCCCTCTCCCTTGGCACGGTATCAGCCCTCCGCTACCTTCTTAGCCTTGGGAGGCGCGGCCCTACTCTTCTGAGCCTCAATCCACGCCAGGCTCCCCAAGAATGGCTGGCGAGTGGTCAAGCCTACTTTGCCTCCCGAGAGGGAGATTGCGACTACCCTAGCCCTAACTTTGTCGCCGACAGAGAGTGTCCAGCCAGTGTTAGAGCCTGTGAGCATCAACTTCTTCTTATCTACCGAGACATAGTCATCCATGATCTGGGATATGTGGAGCAGCGCGTCGAGCGGCCCCAGACGGATAAAGGCGCCGAACTCGGTAAGCTCCACCACCTCGCCCTCCACAACCTCCTGGAGCCTTGGATAATAGGTGAGGAGGGAGGCGCGGGCCGTGTGGTAGAGGTTGGGGTCCCGTGAAATCATGAAGCCAATTTCATCGACACTGACGTCTAGGACAGCTATGATGTAGCCTAGCTCCTCGTCTACGCTCCCCTCATATATGCTTGAGAGCTTTTCGAAGGCGATCTCCCTAAGATTACGCCCAAACTCGCGGGGCTCAACACCAATAACATCCTCTATCTCTACCACGTAAAACATGCATCAGGTGCTTAGATGACGTGTATGAAGGAGGTAATAAATTTGACATAAGGGGCCCGAACTACTAGCGCCTCCTGGGACCATGTGCTGTTCAGACCATCAAACGTATCTCGAGACGCCTATTGACATATATGCAGCCGCATCCCCGAGACCTGGCCTCGCGCATGAGCCTCCAGTCAGCGGTAACCAGTGGTACTCGACGCTCCTTTGCAACCCTGATCAAGGCTTCGTCCGCCTCATCCCATTCACCGGCCCTTATTATGGGGAACCCCTGTGCATACTTTAGGGCTATGTCGGCGAGGCGACCAGTGCTGTCCTGTCTCCTGGAAAGCCTCTTAAGCTCCTGAACCACCTGCTCAATCACTATCGGCGATACAGATTCTCCAAGCCTATCCTCTATTAGGGCGATTAGGTTTCTCCCACTCTCGAAGATGAGGAGGAGGAAGCTTGTATCGAGGAGTACCTCCAAAGCACGCTAACCTATTATGTCCCCGTAGCCTATTAGTCGCCAACCCGTCCCGATCCTCCTCGAGAGCGTCACCTTGGAGCCGGGCCATGCGCATATGGGCTTAGAGAGGGCTAAGCTGAGCCTGTCGGATTGACGCCTGACGACTACCGCGCTCGTGACGGCGGTGAAACAGTTTATCACGACGGGCTCCTTCTCAGATATCTGTCGAACATCCATGTCGCCCTCAACGCCTACAACTTTCTTGAACAGTGTATACTCTATCTCGAGGCTTTTCCAAGTCGGGGGAAGGGTGCCAGGCTTCCCGCACATGTTTCCAACTAGGGAGTCGGACTTCGTTAGGGCCGGATCGAGTGTTGTCTCAACCCCGATTAGGCCGCCGCTCGAAGCCTCCTCGACGCTTCGGCCCCCGGCTCTAATGCTTATTGCCTCGGTGTAGAGCGGCTCGTATCCGGACCGGGGGTCATCCTCCTTCACGGGTAGCCCTGGCGCCAGCTCTATCTCATCGCCCACCCGGATCTTCCCCTGAATGATCGAGCCACCAATTACTCCTCCTCGCATCATCAGCGCGTTGGTTCCTGGGAGGTTTGTGTTGAAGGATCTAAGTACCGGCATGAGAAAAGGCTTATCAAGCTCCCTTGGGGGGGTAGGTAGATACTTGTGTATGGCGTACTCCAGCGCCTCTATTCCGACCCCCTGCTGGGCGGATAGCGGGACTATCGGGATGGCCCCAAGTCCTAGACTACTCAAGTAGTCCTTTATTTCTCTATAATTCTCCACTGCCCTCGACTTATCGACGACATCTATCTTGTTCTGCGCGACGACTAGCCTCTTGACCCCCATAATGACCGCTGCCTCGAGGTGCTCCCTATCCTGAGCTTGGGGAAACTTCACTCTAGCGTCTGCTACGAGTATGGCGCCGTCAAAGAGCGCAGCGCCGCTAAGCATGGTAATCATGAGTGAGTGATGGCCAGGGCAGTCGATGAACGATATTACCCTTATGAATTCGCACTCTTTCCTATGTACTGGGCAGATGGGTACTGAATAGTAGTTATATGGCTCCTCACAGAGCCCGCACCTGTACTGGGCTGCATCGGCATAGCCAATCCTGATGGTGATTCCGCGCTTGATCTCCTCGCTGTGCCTCGCAGTCCATACACCGCTGATAGCCTGCACCAGTGTGCTCTTGCCATTGTCGACATGCCCCAGCGTGCCGATATTCACCTCGGGCTGCTTCGGGAGTTCGACGCTCATCCGAACACATGTCTCACCCGCGCACTTATATAGCTTGAAGATTGCTAAGCAACTCCACAGCGTGTTCTTCTGCGAGGAACACGCCTCCCCGTTGAGTCGGACCGTGAATGCGATGTCAACCCCCTATTGTAGAGGAGCCGGTTGTCCGTCAGCATTCAATGGACTCTTTATAGCTGTTTCATAAATTTGCGCTATTTTGTATAATGTATGACTGGCAAGCCCTTTAGTCATTCATTTAGTTGATTACTTTATAAGAGGGCTTGCTGCTATGGCCTCTTGGGGGGAAAATTGTTTGAGGTAATTTTGCTGGGCCGTGGCGGGCAGGGGGTTGTAACAGCTGGGAGGATACTGGCGGAGGCTGCGCTCGACACGGGGTACTACGCGCAGAGCTTCCCCGAGTTTGGTCCGGAGAGGTCTGGGGCACCCGTGAGGACTTATGTAAGGATCTCTGATCAGCCTTTAACGCTTAGGGCTCCGATGGATCAGGCCGACCACGCCATAGTCTTCGAGGCCAGACTCCTTAGGACAGGGATAGCTGGACAGGTCAGGGGAGGTGGGACGCTGGTGGTAGGTTCATCTTCACCCCCTGAGCTCGATGGTGGTAACCTTAATATCTACTACGTTGACGCCGCGGGTATTGTTGAGGAGCTTGGTAGGCCGAGAAGCCTAAACCTCGCGATGCTTGGCGCCTCCTGTGCGGTCACACAGATCGTACCGCTTGAAACCATAGCCCGGATTGTAGCTGCGAGGTTCGGCGAGAAGGACGCGGATGTTGTCCGCCTCGCATCTCGCAGGGTGGTGATGGTGAAACATGCAACCTAGTATCCTCATACCCCTGGTTTCCGAGCCCGGCAACACGGCTAGCAGGGATATGACGAGCTGGCGCACCCTTCGACCGGTCATCGAGCGGGAAAAGTGTACCAACTGCCTAATATGCTGGATATTCTGCCCCGAACCCGCGATCTTCAGGAACTCTCTTGGGCAGGTTGAGATAGATTACATGCATTGTAAGGGCTGCGGGATATGCGCCGAGGAATGTCCCCGGAAGGCTATCCGGATGGTGTTGGAGCATGAGTAGCCTCAAACAGCTCCGACTCATGACTGGAAATGACGCCGTCGCTTATGCAGTGAAGCAGGCTGACGTCGACTTTATCTCCGCCTACCCTATTACGCCTCAGACAATCATAGTGGAGAGGCTTAGCGAGTTTGTGGAGTCAGGGGAGCTCAACGCGGCCTTCGTTCCAGTCGAGTCGGAGCACTCGGCCCTAAGCGCCTGCATAGGTGCCTCCCTCTGTGGCGCGCGCGTTTTTACATCCACCTCAAGCCAGGGCCTCGCCCTCATGCACGAGGTCCTCTACATAGCCGCGGGGATGAGGTGCCCCATCGTCATGGCGGTCGTTAACAGGGCGTTATCGGCGCCCCTCAACATCCATGGGGACCACTCTGATATGATGGGATCTAGGGACTCTGGCTGGATACAGCTGTTCTGCGAGAATCCACAGGAGGCATACCACTATACCATACAGGCCTTCAGGCTCGCGGAGAGCCCTAACGTCCTCCTCCCAGTTGCGGTAAATCTCGACGGCTTCACAGTCTCTCATAGTAGCGAGCCGGTTGAGATCCTCCCAAGCGAGACCGTTCAGGATTATCTTCCACGCAGGGAGAGACCCGTGCTTGACTATGACAACCCCATGTCCTTCGGCATCTTCGCGTTGCCGACGCACTACTACGAGTTTAAGGTTGAACAGGTGCAGGCGCTTGAGGAGGCCAGCCGAACGATCGGCGAGGTCTCCAAGAGTTACCCAGAGCCTTCGGGGGCGCTCAAGAAAGTGACCGTTGACGGCGAGCCTGACGGGTTGGTAGTGGTCGGAATGGGTGGCACGATGGGGACTGTTAGGCACGTTTTGAGAAGTTTGGGATGGCGTGGCTATGCCCTCGTTTCTCTCAGGGTCTTCTGTCCATTCCCCAGAGACGAACTCGTAGAGATATTGCCGCGCGCCGAGGCGGTCGTCGTCATGGACAGGGCGGTCTCGCCGGGCATGCCTTCGCCCCCTATCGCCTCAAACATCAAGAGCCTCCTCTACGACGAGGGGGTGAGGGTTCCGCTGGTAAGCGCGGTCTATGGGCTCGGCGGCAGAGAGCCAACAGTCGGGATGGTGAGGAGCCTTTTGGAGAAGCTTGCGGGTGAGGTGAAGACGGGCGGCGTTAGGACCCGTAGCCTCTATCTTGGATATGGAGGTCGGGCGTGATGATGCAGGTCACCCGGCTTGACGAGCTTTATGGCCGCGAGGGCATCAGCCCCGGACACACGGCCTGTCAAGGATGTGGAGCCATGATCGCTATCCGACAGGTGCTCATGGCCGCAGAGCCGCCCTACATAGTAGTAAGCCCAACCGGCTGCCTCGAAGTAGTCACGTCCCAGTACCCCTTCACCGCTTGGAGGGTGCCATGGGTCCACGTGGCCTTTGAGAACGCGGCGGCTGTGGCCTCGGGGATCGAGGCTGCTCTTAAGGTTCTTGAGAAGAAGGGCCGGGGGAGGCGGCATAAGATAATAGTTATAGGTGGTGACGGTGGAACCTTTGACATCGGTTTACAGGCTCTCTCCGGCGCCTTCGAGAGGAGGCACTCCCTGCTCTACGTGTGTTATGACAACGAGGCCTACATGAATACGGGGATTCAGAGATCTGCCGCGACACCTGTTGGTGCGCGGACAACGACCACCCCGCGTGGCAAGACCGAGCCGAAGAAGGACATCGTGTCAATTCTGGTTGCACACGGCTCGCCCTACTGCGCAACAGCCTCTCCCCACCTCTGGAAGGACCTGACCAATAAGGTCAGAAAAGCGCTGAGCTTCGAGGCCCCCACGTTCCTACACGTTATTGCGCCATGCCCGCGGGGGTGGAACTACGAGCCGAGACTCACGATAAAGCTTGCCAAGCTAGCCGTTGAGACGCGAGTCTTCCCGATCTACGAGGTCGAGAACGGTAGGTACAGGATAAACTACATGACGGCGAGGCCTAGGCCAATAGAGGAGTATGTCGCCGCTCAGGCCCGCCTCGCACACCTCCTCAGACCCGAGAACCGGCACCTGCTAGAAGAGTTTAAGAAATCGGTGGAGGAGAGATGGAGCCATCTCCTCGAGCTAGCCAAGGCCTTCCCCGCACCCTAGCGAGTGAAACTTATCACCACGAGCCTATTGGAAGTCTATGACATGAAAGAGGTTTTGCTAGGCGGGATCAGATTCGTGGTGATGCGGGGCGACATAACGCAGGTCTCTGCCGACGCGATCGTTGTTCCGGCTAACTCGCTGATGCTGATGGGGGGTGGGGTGGCGGGAGCAGTTAAGCGAAAGGGAGGTGAAGAGGTCGAGAGAGAGGCTAGGAGCAGGGCACCGGTTAGGCTAGGCGACGCAATAACTACAGGTCCCGGCAGACTTCTCGTGAAGGGTATTATACACGCCCCCACCATGGAGCGACCCGCAGGCGAGACGAGTCCCGAGATTGTATACTTGGCGACACGCGCGGCTGTCAGAGAGGCTGAACGGAATGGCTATAGAGTGGTCGCCTTCCCGGGAATGGGGACAGGTGTGGGCGGAATCAGACCCGAGGTCTCCGCGAGACAGATGGTCAGGGCCATCCTGGACACCGTGAAACCGGGTAGCCCTATCGAGACAGTTTACCTTGTAGCATACGAAGAGGAGCTTGAGAGGGCCTTTGAGGCCGCCCTCGAGACTCCGCCCAGAAACCTCTAAATTTCCGGTCACGAGTAAGATCGCGAGCCCCGGTAGCTCAGCCCGGCAGAGCGGCCGCCTTGTAAGCGGCAGGTCGCGGGTTCAAACCCCGCCCGGGGCTATATTAGTTATTATTTTGAGGATGGGTTGGGAAATGGTTGGGGAAGGGTGGGTGCACCAGTGTTTCTCTTGACGTAGTTCTCTAGCCACGCCTGCTTCCTAGTAATGGCGAAGCCCACGTATCTGTAGAATCTCATATTGCTGCTGGCTCGAATATAGATCACATATGCATCCTTGTTATGCGTGTATTGCTTCCCCATCCTAGGATCATAGAATATAGTTCCTCGTCGGGCTTTGAGCATTGGCCCCGTTGACTCTATACCCAGTCTCCTAAGAAGATCCTTAACATATGTGAGTAGTCTTAGGTCGGGTAGTGTCCAAATAATGGGTTTATATAGCTGAAGCCTCCCCCAATAGGCTCGCGTGTAGAAATAGTCGCCCTAGGACAGTATTTGAAGCCTTATTTGGACGCCGCCTATCCGACTTACTAACCATTTTTATTGAAGCTTCCTCCCATCCCGCTAGGGATGCTGTTCCCGATCAGATGCTTCAGCTGCGGCAAGCCTATCGGGCACCTTTGGGAGAAGTATAAGAAGCTCCTAGAGTCGGGGAAGAGTCCGGCCGAGGCCCTCGACTCGCTCAGTGTCAGGAGATATTGCTGAGGTGAGATTAAGATTTTTGAGCCTTCTCGAGCAGAGCATTTACCTCGGCGGCGGGTACCGGTGTGTAAAGTCTGGTGCTTGCCGGTATGGTTACGAGCTTGGCGGTCCACCTTTCTTCACTCTTCTCAACACTCTGCAATAACGCCTTGAGACAAAGAATCTCGGCTTCTTCTAGCGTCAGGTCAGAGCTGTACTGCGCCTCTAAGATCTCCCTAGCCTTTTCACTTCCCCGACCGATCGACCAGCCGGTGTACTCCATAACGACGCCGCTGGGCTCCGTGTAGAATAGTCTCGAGCCGTCGTCCCCCACCCCTCCTATGAGAAGTGCTACGCCGAACGGCCGCACGCCGGCGTGTTGTGTATATAGCTGCATAGTATCCCCTATCCTCTTAGCGATAACTTCGGCGCTAGGCGGTACGTCGTAGGTGAGTCTATAGATCTGTGCGTAGACCCTCGCGCTGTCAACGAGTATCCTTGCGTCCGAGATGAGGCCTGAGCTTGCGGCGCCAATATGCTCGTCGATCTGGAAGAGCTTTTGGGAATAGTTTGGGTTTTGTAGCTTGCTGAAGGCCCTCTCCTCGACGGCGAGGACTATGCCCTCGTTTACCGCTACGCCTACGACAGTCGAGCCCGACTTGACAGTCTCGAGAGCGTACTCCACTTGGTACAGGCGACCCTGCGGGGAGAAGACCGTGATCGCCCTGTCATATGCCCCTGCCATTCCTAGAGCCGCCAATCACGCCACCTGGGGATACTACGTCTCTCGCTATCGTTTAAGTTTATCGTGTCCCTTCGACGACCGCCAGCCCGACTCGCGCTTGTCAAGCCGAAAAGGTTCCTAATCGGGTTCGTGAGGAAGGTTTATCTCCGAGGCGTCGGAGAGTTGTCCTCGGCGAAGTTTGGAGAGACTTGTCGACTCCTATGGCAGGGTGGCCAGAAAGCTCAGGCTCTCGGTCACGGATAGATGCAACTTCAGGTGTAGCTTCTGCATGCCCCGCGAGCCCAGGTGGCTTCCAAGGAGCGAGGTACTAACAGTCGAGGAAATGGCGAGAGTTGTGCGCATACTCGCTTCGATGGGTGTGACGCAGGTTAGGCTGACGGGTGGGGAGCCCCTTGTGTGGCAGGGGCTCGAGAGGCTTATCGAAATCGTCTCGGCGATAGACGGCATCGAGGACATCTCTATGACGACAAACGGCTTTTACCTGAAGGATAAGGCCGTGAGGCTCAAGGCTTTAGGTCTAAGAGGAGTCACGGTGAGTCTCCACAGCCTTAAGCCAGACAGGTTTGAGGAGATAGTGGGGGTTAGGAACGTCTTTGAAAGGGTGCTTGAGGGGATAAGGGCGGCTAAGGCCTCTTCCCTCCGGGTCAAGATCAATTGTGTGGTCGTTAGAGGTTGTAACGAGGACGAGCTGGAGGATTTTGCGGAGCTTGCTAGACGCTCGGGCCTGACGGTTAAGTTCATAGAGTTCATGCCCTTCGACGGTGAGAGACTCTGGAGCCCTGAAAAGGTTGTCTCGGGGAGGGAGATCGTCGAGAGGCTTAGCGAGAAGTACGCGCTCCGCGAAAAGCCGAGGGCAAGTGGCTCCACGACGAGATACTACGGGTTCGCGGATGGCTCGCCGGGCGAGGTGGGGGTCGTGACATCGGTGACTGAGCCATTTTGCTCGGATTGCGACCGCGTGAGGCTGAAGCCTGACGGCAAGCTAGTCCCATGCCTCTTCAGCCCCGATGAATACGACCTCAAACCCCTGCTCAGGTCGGGGGCAACTGACAGCGAGCTGGCGCGACTCATCAAAGAGGCTTTCTATAATAAGTTCAAGGGGGTGGAGGAGCTCCTAAAGCACCACAAGATCCCCCAACACATAAGACCCATGCATACGATAGGCGGCTAGCGGAGCTGGCCCCGCCGTGTCACAGAGAGTAGCCTCTTGACGAGCCTGTCCGCCTCGCTGTTGGCCTCCCTCGGGACATGACTAATTCTGAAGGATGCGAAGCCTGAAGCCAGCCTCCTCGCCTCCTCGTGGAGGGGGAGCAGGTGGGGGCTCCGGACCGCGTACTCCCCACTCATCTGCCTTACTAAGAGCTCGCTGTCGCTGTAGATCACGATTCCTCGGCATCCGATACGGAGCGCCCGTCTAAGGCAGCGGATTAAGGCATGATACTCGGCGACGTTGTTTGTGGCGACCCCTAGTCTCCCAGCCGCCCTGTAGACGCGGCCTCCGGCCCTGATGACGTAGGCGTAGGCCGCCGGCCCGGGGTTCCCGCTAGAGGCGCCGTCTATGTAGGCTTCGCAATCGGCGACGACCAACCCCCCGACCCGACCTACACGTTCAGCGGAGTTATTGATTAATTAGTGCCGAGGGGCTATGTATGGCCATACTTCATGCCGAGATACATAGTGGTGGCTGAGAAGAGCTCTGTCGCCAAGGCTCTCAGACGAGTCTTGGTAAGGCTCGAGAGGGGCGTGACCGTCTCCTACGTCAGGGGGCATCTCATGGATCTAGACCTGCCGGAGAGGTTTACTCGCTGGCGGCTCAGCGACCTCCCCGAGATCTTCAGGCCGATGGAGCCTCGAACGATAATCTCTGACCCAGCCTCATATCGTTCCCTGAGAAGGCTTTTTTCTGAGCAGCAAGATGGGGAGCTGGTCATAGCCACAGATAATGACCCTGAGGGGGAGCTGATCGGCTACGAAATCCTGAGCGTCTACTTAGAGTGTAGGGGCCGGGCCGCGAGGTACTGGCGGATGCGCTTCAACTCTCTTGAGGACGAGGAGCTCGCGGCTGCTTGGCGGCGTCTCGAGCCAGAGCTCAGGTGGGGCTGGGTCCATAAGGCGGACTTCAGGAGGAGCTTCGACCTACTCTCGGGAGCAGTCTTCACCCGCCTGATAACGCTTTCTACGCGGAAATATGTCGAGACCGGCGTCCTCAGCTGGGGCCCCGTACAGTCTCCCTGCCTCAACTTCCTTGTTGAGCGTGAACAAGAGATTAAGAGATTCAAGCCCCAAAAATACTGGTACATAGCCTGTCTCCTCGAGTCGAGTGGTGGGAGATTTCTGGGCCGCTCAGAGAGATTCTGGAACCGTGGCGAAGCCGAGGAGAGTTTCAGGCTGGTGAGGGAGTCTTCAGCGGGACTGGTAGAAGACTATGAGGAACGCTCCTCTAGAGTCCCAAGGCCTCTCCCAGCGGCAACCGACGACGCTCTCCGCGACCTTGTAAGAATCACGGGAAGGAGCAGCTACAGTCTCATGCAGATACTCGAGGATCTCTACAGGGGAGGCTACATCTCGTACCCAAGGACAGAGACCAACAGGTATCCGGGCGGGTTCGACTTCGAGAAGCGGCGGAAAGTCATCCAAGACTCAGGGATATTGCGCGACCTAGAGATAAAGGGCCCAGCGAGTCCGAGGAACGGAGAAAAGGACGACGGAGCCCACCCACCGATATACCCGACGGCGCCGCTCGCTGGGGCTGGGATCAGAAAAACCGTCTGGGAATACCTGGCGCGAAGGTTCGTCGCGAACGCTTACATGGGCGACGCGCTCCAGATCCTTCAGAGCGCCGAGGTAGTCGCAGGTGGAGTGGTCCTGCACGCTTCCGGCAGATACTTTAAAGAGGAGGGATTTCTCCTCGTCTTTCCCTACTTCAAGCCCCGGGAGGAGAGGCTTCCACAGCTAGCGCGGGGAGAGAGGGTGGCAATACTGGAGGCAAGGCTTGTGGAGGAGGAGACAAGGCCGCCGCCGAGACTCAGCGAGGCCGAACTACTCAGGATGATGGAGAGTAGGGG